>OGNZ01000075.1_pt1 | contig 77999 bp, 69 predicted proteins | sample 1573601 | NCBI WGS metagenome assembly OGNZ01 (sample SAMEA2582009, study PRJEB24529) | metagenome | biome: Human gut stool | place: China | collected 2011
TGCAGTTAAATTATGAATTTGACAGGCAGCTTGAGCTTGAAAGAGCTGATGCTATTGAAGAGGGGATGGAAATAGGAGAAAATAAGATGCTGTTTACTTTAGTAACAAAGGGAAAGCTCGATATTGATACTGCAGCAGAGGAAGCAGGTGTCAGTGTCAGTGAGTTTGAAAAATTAATGAGTGAAGCAGGCTATAAGGTGCCTGAGACTGTGTAGCATCAGGCATGAATAATTTATCAAAATGTAAATAGCAAAAATCCGCTAACCTTGTATTTGGTATAGCGGATTTTTTGTGCCAAAAAGTATCACATCCGACTGTTATTGTACTGCGCTATTGCATCGGCACCGCCTAACAGCTGTATGATAAGTATAGCCCCAATCCATGGAAACAATATCGTAAAAATTCCAAACCATGCGCCAAGTGAATCGCTACTATAGTCCCAGAAAGGCTTGTTCGGGTCATCAAGCCAGTACACATTTATGATAGTCCTAAGCTCAGAACGGGTGCTATGTCTTTTATCGCATGAAAAACGATTGCGGTACTCCTTTCCGTCTACAGTATATGTGTATCTGGCAGCCCAGTAGCTGTAAGCGGATTGTGAATTATTGACAACGAGCCTCTTTGCATCCTCCTTCACAATCATGCCTCTCGCCACATGTCCGCGCTCCTTTGCAAGTGCTATCTTGCGCTGTAAACCAATATTTAGTTTGCAGAAAAACTTAAAATCTATGATGTACAGTGGTATTAGTGAAAGCACACCCACATTTACCTGCCACGGGTAGCTTGCGATAGCCTTAAAAACTTCTGAAAAAGTGTCCATTGAAAATCCCCTTTCTTAATATGCTGCATTTGAATATATGGTATGTTAATATTATAGAAATAAGGAAGGGGATTGGCAATGGGAAAAGATATTTCTTTCACTTATGTTTTACTAAATTTAATCTTTACCCACAATTTACATCCACCCCATTTCGACTTTACAACTTTAAGCTATAGTAATTTCAGCAGCTGTGAAATACACTAACTTAATTTGTGGAGGAAAATATGAGAAAGAACAAGAACATACTGAAGAAGGGCATGATCCTTGCAGCAGTTTCAACAATGGTAGTTACCATGGCACCGGCAATTCCGGCTTATGCTTATGGTGAAGCAGATTCAAAAACAGGTCAGGCGGCTTTTAATGCGGCAACAACAGGTTCAGCAGATTATCAGAGCTGGTTAACCGGTACATGGCAGGGTGGTACACAGGACTTTGCCAATACCAATAAGATTGCACTTACACCGGGCTCTACAGCCAAGGATCTGGGCTTTGCATGGTATTCAAAGACCAAGGGCACACCGGCTGTGATGGTATGGAAGGATGGCTCAAAGGCAGGTGCGCAGATTGTAAAGGGTACTGCAACAGATATAAGCGCAGAAAACTGGCAGGGGGAAGTCTATGCTGCTTCAAATAAAGTAAGCATCAACGGTTTTTTTGAACCGAATACAAAGTATGTTTATCAGTATACAGACAATTATTCGGACAATGGTGATACCATATGGTCAGATGAGTATACATACACCACACACACTACAGATACATTTTCTGTAATCCTGACAGGAGATCCTCAGATTGGAGCATCAGGCAGTAAAAGTGATAAAGAGGCAAACGATATGAGCGTTGCACAGGATGCCTACAACTGGAACAAGACAATGCAGAAGGCTATGGAGATTGATCCGGATGCGTCATTTCTTTTGTCTGCGGGAGACCAGATAAATGAGTCAAATGCAGGGTCGGAAGAGACGAAGAAGACAAGAGAGAGCGAGTATGCAGGATACCTTTATCCGTCAGTATTCAGAAGTCTTCCTATTGCAGCTACAATCGGAAACCATGACAAGGACGGCTCTGATTACACTGCACATTTCAACAATCCAAATTCAGATGATAATCTGGGAAGCACCGATGCCGGCTGTGATTTCTACTTCAATAATGGAAATGTATTGTTCATTTCTTTAAACAGTAATAACCGTAATCAGGCAGAGCACAGAGAGTTTATGAAAAAGGCTGTTGCAAGCAATCCGGATGCAGCTTGGAAGGTAGTGGTATTCCATAGTGATATCTATGGCTCAGGACAGCCGCATGCAGATACGGATGCTACAACAAACAGAATTATCTTTGCACCGCTCATGGATGAGTTTGATATTGATGTGTGTCTTACTGGTCATGATCATACATATTCAAGAAGCTACCAGGTACAGGACGGAAATGTTATCGACTATGATTTGAGCAAAGGTTCGGTTAACAATCCTGAGGGAACTCTTTATATCACAACAGGCTCAGGCTCAGGTTCAAAATACTATAATCTGTTAAATTACACTCCATACTATATCGCAGAGAGAACCAATGCGTGTCTGCCTTCATTCTCTACTATAGATTTTTCAAGTGGAACAATGACAATAAAGACATATGACTACAACGGAAATAAATATGCTGATGATTTCACAATCACAAAGACAACAGATGCGCAGAGTGCCGATGAGGTGATTGCGGCAGCAGATGCTCTGGTAAACAGCACAGATGTAGCATACACAGATGAGAGCATGGAAGCATTAAAATCAGCACTTGCCTCTCTTAAGGAGCTTAAGGCTTCAGGTACAACAGCAGATGATCTGATGGTCAGTGATATCACAGCAAACTATGGAACAGCAAATGACCGTGTTAAGGGATATGGCTCTATAGCAAACGATGATGATAAAGATGGTGCAAAAAATCGTTTCAAGAAGGGAATTTCTACACTTCTTGACAAGACAATCTATACTCAGGTAGCTGAAGGCAAGGAGGAAAACCTTTCTGATTACAGTACTGATAAGGCTCCTGTTGTAAAGGGCATCGATGAGGCAAAGAAAGCAGTTGTAAGTGCAATAAATGCTTTACAGGTTAAACAGACTGCTCCAAATGGGAACCAGAATGGAAATGCTGACCAGAGCGGAAACGGAGCACAGGACAGCACAAACCAGAACGGAAACGGGGCACAGGGTGGCGCAGGCCAGCAGATTGCGGGAAACAATGCAGGCGGATCAGGAAGCCAGAATGTCAGCACAGCAAATACAGGTGCAAGCAAGTCTGATTCTGATGGCGTAAAAACTTCAAAGAGTGCTAAGGTAAAGACAGGAGATGTTAACCATGGCGGCATGTATGCAGCACTTGGAGTATTAGGCGCAGCAATCCTCGTAGCAGTGCTTGGAATGAGAAAGAAGGGTAAGTTTTGGCAAAAATAATTGACACATTAGGCAAATACCTTATTGTGGCTCTTATTACACTGGCAATGTTTATATTCTTTCGAAGCGTTGAAAGAAAATCGCTTCTTGCAGATGACAATACATCGTTTGTGAGAGCGGTGGTTACGCAAAACGACAATGAAGACCTTCAGGCTGAAGCCTCACTGGATAGCGGTGACAGCCAGAAGGTTGTTTTGCTTATCAAGTCAGGAAGCCACAAGGGTGAGACAGTTGATGCATACAGCTTAAACGGATATTTATACGGTGCCAATTGTAAGGTAGGCACAAGGGTTATTGCGAGTCTGTCGGAGTACGATGGCAGTCTGTCAGCAAATGTTTATAACTACGACAGGGAAAATGAGATATGGGTGCTTTTAGCGGCGTTTTTTGGACTTATGTGGCTGGTTGGAGGAAAGAAGGGCTTTAATTCAATTCTTGCGCTTATATTTACCTTTGCTACGGTAATATTTTTGTATATTCCGCTCATGTATATCGGGGTTTCTCCGTTTATTGCGGCAACAGCTTCGGTCGTAATTATCACGGTTGTCACGTTCACACTAATAGCAGACTGGCAGATGAAATCTATAGGTGCTATGCTGGGAACAGTTTTTGGAGTTGTAGTTTCCGGAATAATCGCATTGCTTTTCGGACACTTCGGACATGTGACAGGCTACAATGTGGATGATATTGAAAATCTGATTTATGTTGGCCAAAATTCAAAGCTTGATATCGGTGGCATGTTGTTTTCCGGTATACTCATTGCATCGCTTGGAGCAGTGATGGATGTGGCAATGTCTGTAGCCACATCGCTTCATGAGATAAAAGAAAAAAGCTCTGATATATCTGCAAAGGAGATATTTAAGTCGGGCATAAATATAGGTCGCGATATGATTGGAACTATGTCAAATACGCTTATTCTTGCTTATGTGGGCGGAAGTCTCGGACTTGTGATGGTTATATATGCATACTCGTATCAGATGCACCAGATACTTAATATGTATTCTATGGCAATCGAGATAATGCGAGGCATATCAGGCACAATGGGAATTATCCTGACTGTGCCGATTACATCGCTTATTATGTCTTTTCTTTTGACAAGGAAAAACAAGGAGTGAGCAGCTGAAAATGCTAAACAATCACAAGCCCATTACAACAAGGTATATCACACCAAGCACCCAGCTTGAAAATATGCCGTACAGTATCACAGGACCTGCAATCCTGAATATCTGACAGCCTATGCCAAATACCTGCCCCTCCACCTGAAATTCACATGCGGATGAGCATACTCCGTTTGCAAAGCCTGTTATAGGAACGAGAGCGCCTGCGCCTCCCCAGTTTGCGAGTGGTGCATACAGGTTTAGCGCTGTCAGTATGCAGCTTATGAGAATCAAAATCATGCTGCACCAGGCAGAGGCTTCATCGCTGCTGAATCCAAAGTATTGCGTGCAGGTATTTACTATGAGCTGTCCGATAGTGCATATGATTCCGCCGAGTATAAATGCCTTTAGCATGTTTGCAGAAAGGCAGTGAGTAGGTGTGACGCGCTTTACATATTTGTTATATTCATCATTTCGTTTTTCTTTTTGGTCAGTAGTCATGTTTTCAGACCTCCTTTTTTATAGGATGACCGTATTTTTTAAATGTATTCATATATGTGATTTTAGTTATTTGATTTAGGTATAGTTACTTATAAGAATTAAATATGAAGGATATAACAAATAATCCTTGCTACTTTTTACTTTAAATAGTAGAATTGTAGCAAGGATTGTTTTTATGCGGTAGCGCATCAAAGTAATAAATCACAGCAAAGCATATAATTGCGATAAATAATGCAAGTATTTTGCAATAAAGAAAAGGAGACACATATATGTATACACTTGACGACATCAAGAAAGAAGATCAGGAGATTGCAAGCGCCATCACAGACGAATTTGAGCGCCAGAACAGCCACATCGAGCTTATTGCTTCTGAGAACTGGGTAAGCCCTGCTGTTATGTCAGCTATGGGAAGCATCCTCACCAATAAGTACGCTGAGGGATATCCGGGAAGAAGATACTATGGCGGCTGCGAGTGCGTGGACGAGGTAGAGGAGCTTGCCAGAGAAAGAGCCAAGAAGCTTTTCGGCGCAGAGTATGTAAATGTACAGCCGCACTCAGGTGCACAGGCCAACATGGCAGTACAGTTCGCCATCTTAAAGCCGGGCGATACCATCATGGGAATGAATCTTGACCACGGCGGACACCTCACACATGGTTCACCGGTCAACTTCTCAGGCTCATATTTCCATGTAGTGCCTTACGGTGTAAATGACGAGGGCTTCATCGATTACGACAAGGTAGAGGAGATCGCCCTTGAGTGCAAGCCGAAGATGATTATCGCAGGTGCATCTGCATATGCGAGAACTATAGATTTCAAGCGTTTCAGAGAGATTGCAGACAAGGTAGACGCAGTGCTCATGGTTGATATGGCTCATATCGCAGGACTTGTAGCCGCAGGACTTCATCCAAGCCCAATCCCATATGCACATGTCACCACAACCACTACACACAAGACTCTCCGCGGACCTCGTGGAGGAATGATTCTCTGCAGCCAGGAGATGCAGGATAAGTACAATTTCAACAAGGCTATTTTCCCGGGAATCCAGGGTGGACCTCTCATGCACGTTATTGCTGCAAAGGCAGTCTGCTTCAAGGAGGCATTACAGCCTGAGTTCAAGGAGTATCAGAAGCAGATTGTAAAGAACGCACAGGCGCTTTGCAAGGGTCTTCAGAGCCGTGGCATCAAGATTGTATCAGACGGCACAGACAACCACCTCATGCTTGTAGACTTAACTCCGTTTGGTCTCACAGGAAAGTCTATCGAGAAGCTTCTCGATGCGGCTCATATCACAGCCAACAAGAATACTATTCCTAATGACCCACAGAAGCCATTTGTCACAAGTGGTATCCGTCTCGGAACACCTGCTGCTACATCAAGAGGCTTAAAGGAGGATGATTTTGACAAGGTTGCAGAGGCAATCGCCATGATCATCAAAGAGGGCGAGAGCGCAGTTGAGCCTGCAAAGGCTATCATCAAGACACTTACTGACAAGTATCCTCTTGCATTTTAAGGGTTTTCAGAGTAAAATGTTATAAGTTATAAAAACATAATACTTTGGAGGAATTATGATAGACTTAAAGTTTTTAAGAGAGAATCCGGATCTCGTAAAAGAAAATATTAAAAAGAAATTCCAGGACCACAAGCTTCCGCTCGTCGATGAAGTAATCGAGTATGACAAGAAGGCCAGAGAAGCACAGCAGGAGGCAGATGATCTTCGTGCAAAGAAGAATCAGGTTTCTAAGCAGATTGGTGCTCTTATGGCACAGGGCAAGAAGGAAGAGGCTGAGGCTGTAAAGGCTGAGGTAGCACAGATTTCAAAGCGCCTCACAGAGCTTGAGCCGCTCGAGAAAGAGTATCAGGACAAGGTGCTTGAGGATATGATGAAGATTCCAAACATCATCGATCCATCAGTTCCAATCGGAAAGGATGATACCTTCAACGTGGAGAACGAGAAGTTTGGTGAGCCTGTTGTTCCTGATTTCGAGATTCCTTATCATACAGATATCATGGAGAGATTTGACGGAATAGACCTCGATGCAGCAGGAAAGGTTGCAGGAAATGGTTTCTATTATCTGATGGGAGATATCGCACGTCTTCACTCAGCCATGACAGCATATGCGCGTGACTTCATGATTGGAAAGGGCTTTACATACTGTATCCCACCATTCATGATCCGTTCAAATGTCGTAACAGGCGTTATGAGCTTTGAGGAGATGGATGCCATGATGTACAAGATTGAGGGAGAGGATCTCTATCTTATCGGCACATCTGAGCACTCAATGATCGGTAAGTTCATCGATACAATAAACGATGAGTCAAAGCTTCCATACACACTCACAAGCTACTCACCTTGCTTCCGTAAGGAAAAGGGTGCACACGGCATTGAGGAGAGAGGTGTTTACCGTATCCATCAGTTTGAGAAGCAGGAGATGATTGTTGTCTGCAAGCCACAGGATTCAAAGGAATGGTATGAGAAGATGTGGAAGTACACAGTAGAGCTTTTCAGAAGTCTTGATGTGCCTGTCCGTACTCTTGAGTGCTGTTCAGGAGACCTCGCAGATCTCAAGGTTAAATCATGTGATGTAGAGGCATGGTCACCAAGACAGAAGAAGTACTTCGAGGTTGGAAGCTGCTCTAACTTAGGCGATGCACAGGCAAGACGTCTTAAGATTCGTGTAAAGGGCGAGGATGGCAAGAAATACTTTGCACATACTCTTAACAACACAGTTGTTGCTCCACCACGTATGCTTATCGCATTCCTTGAGAACAACCTGAATGCAGATGGCTCTGTAAATATCCCTAAGGCTCTTCAGCCATACATGGGTGGTACAGAGAAGCTTATTCCGAAGCACTAGTTTTTGAAATAAATCAGTTCATGTAAATATAACAGCCGTAGCTGCGATTGAAAAAGAAAATCGCGGTTACGGCTGTTTTGTTTTTTCTTATCAGGTAAGGGAAGATTTTTAATGAATTTACAGAGAAGAAAATCCCTTACCAAATACTTCACTGGTGCTCATCACAGACATAAAAGCGTGCAGCTTATTCTGATGTATGAAGCTTCTAAGCTCTATGGCCTGCTTCTTTGTGAGAGTGCTGAAAACGATATAGTTTCTCTCACCGGTGTAAGCGCCTCGTGCCTCCACATAGGTGGCACTTTTTTCGAGAACATTTATAATATAATTGCATATCACATCCTTGTCATCGCAGATAAGCATTATGGATTTTCTGAGCATGATATTTTCGATGATTGCATCAATCATAAATGATTTCACAACAAGTCCGACAAATGAATACAGAGCAGTCTTTATATCAAATACAAAGCAGGCGATGATAATCATGACGAGGTCGGTGAGAAATAAAGCCATGCCAATATTTTCTACATGTGCATATTTTTTTACAATCATGGCGATGACATCGGTTCCGCCACTTGAAGCACCTACATAGAAAAGCAGTGCAGATGCGATTGCAGGAAGAGCGATGGCAAAAATCAGCTCAAGCATTGGCTCGTTTGAGAGAGGATGAGTGAGCGGGTCAAGCTTTTCAAGCACCAGAAGCTCAACAGACAAAAGTATTGTGGCATAGGTGGTCTTAATAGCAAAGCCTTTGCCAAGGAAGAAAAAGCCCACTACAAGCAGAAGCATGTTCACAATAGTAGAAAACATACTCGCTGAGAGCGGCGTTATCTTCGCAAAAACAACTGCGGCACCGGTTACGCCACCGAAGGTGAAGTTGTTTGGGAACTTGAAATAGTATACACCGATTGCCATGATGGTGATACTGAGTGTCATTATCAGAAAATTTTTTATCTGTTTAAGCATTTGTTGTTCTCCTTTATGATTTGACAGCTTGTCAGGTATTTATTGCAGTGCTGTGTATCATAGCTTTCTTTTGTATTATTAATCGTTCAAATCTAAATATTTATTTGCATGGATAGTGTAGGACGATGAATGTCTGATGTCAATATAATCCGTGAAATAAATTATAAGTATTATTTCTATAAAAGATATATTATATTAGTAAAACTAATAAGAATAATTACAATATATAATTGGAAAATTTAGCACTATGAAGGTATACTATAGGTATTGAACGAATTGCAGATTATTAGGAGGAACAATAATGGATTACAAGAATTCAGGTGTTGATATCGAGGCAGGTTACAAGTCAGTAGAGCTTATGAAAAAGCATGTAAAGGAGACTATGAGACCGGAGGTGTTAGGTGGTCTCGGAGGCTTCTCAGGAGCGTTCTCACTTGCTTCCATCAAGGATATGGAGGATCCGGTGCTTTTATCGGGAACAGATGGCTGCGGAACTAAGGTAAAGCTTGCTTTCATCATGGACAAGCATGATACAATCGGAATCGATGCAGTTGCCATGTGTGTAAATGATGTGGCATGTGCAGGCGGTGAGCCATTATTTTTCCTTGATTATATAGCATGTGGAAAGAACTATCCGGAGAAGATTGCTACAATCGTAAGCGGTGTGGCAGAGGGCTGTAAGCAGTCAGGCTGTGCACTCGTTGGTGGTGAGACAGCAGAGCATCCGGGTCTTATGCCTGAGGACGAGTATGACCTTGCAGGCTTTGCAGTTGGTGTGGTTGACAGAAAGGACATCATCACAGGCGAGGGATTAAAGGATGGTGATGTACTTATCGGAATGGCATCAACAGGCGTACACTCAAATGGATTTTCACTTGTCAGAAAGATTTTCAAGATGGACAAGGAGACATTAAATACATATCATGAGGAGCTTGGCACTACACTTGGAGAGGCACTTCTTGCCCCTACAAGAATCTATGTAAAGGCTCTTAAGGCTGTAAAGGACGCAGGAGTCACAGTAAAGGCCTGCAGTCATATCACAGGTGGCGGCTTCTATGAGAATATCCCACGTATGCTTATCGATGGCAAACGTGCCGTAGTTGAGAAAAACAGCTACCCTGTCCCACCAATCTTTAAAATGATGGCTAGAGAGGGAAATGTCGAGGAGCAGATGATGTACAATACCTACAACATGGGACTTGGAATGATTGTCGCAGTTGACCCTGCAGACGTGGACAAGACTATGGAGGCTATGAAGTCTGCCGGAGATACACCATACGTAGTCGGAAAGATTATTGACGGCGAGAAGGGTGTAGATCTCGTATAATAACATTCAAATGAGGGGCAAAATACCTTTTGGCCCTCATATCATTATATTGTTAATAACGTATACATCGTTGCGAGGAAAAAGAATGAAAATTGCAGTATGTGTATCGGGTGGCGGCACCAATCTTCAGGCCATCATAGATGCAATAGATAACGGAACAATTACAAACACACAGATAGAGGTTGTTATCAGCAACAACGCAGATGCATATGCACTTGAGAGAGCAAAAAAAGCAGGAATAAAGGCAGTATGCATCTCGCCAAAGAGCTATGAAAGCAGAGCTGCCTTCAATGAAGATTTCTTAAAGCAGCTTAACTCATATCATGTGGATTTAGTCGTACTGGCAGGCTTTCTGGTAGTGATTCCACCTGAGATGATAAAGCAGTACAGAAACAGAATCATAAATATCCATCCATCGCTCATACCATCTTTCTGCGGCACAGGCTACTATGGTCTTAAGGTGCATGAGGGAGTGCTTGCACGCGGTGTGAAAGTGACAGGTGCCACCTGCCACTTTGTGGATGAAGGCACAGACACAGGCCCTATTATTTTACAGAAGGCAGTCGAGGTAAAGCAGGGTGACACACCTGAGGTGCTTCAGCGCAGGGTTATGGAGCAGGCTGAGTGGAAAATCATGCCACACGCTATCGACCTGATAGCAAATGGCAGGGTGTCAGTAGAAGACGGACATGTTATTATAGATGAGAAGTAATGACAGTGCTGTAAGTAATTAGTATGTAAACACAGATAGATTATGATTACCGGACAATGAAAAGCTTATATTATAGCTTAGGTATAGGAGGCAAAAATGAAGGTATTAGTAGTAGGAAGCGGCGGAAGAGAGCATGCAATATGCAGGGCTGTTGCAAAGAGCTCACGTGTTGACAAGATATATTGTGCACCGGGCAATGCAGGTATCGCAGCACTTGCAGAGTGTGTGCCAATCGGTGCGATGGAATTTGATAAGCTCGTATCATTTGCAAAGGATAATGCCATTGATTTTACAATCATCGGCATGGATGATCCGCTTGTAGGTGGTATCGTTGACGAGTTTGAAAAGGCAGGGCTTAAGTGCTTCGGACCAAAGAAGAATGCAGCTATTCTTGAGGGCTCAAAGGCATTTTCAAAGGACCTCATGAAAAAGTATAATATCCCTACTGCGGCATATGAGAATTTTACTGATGCCAAAGAGGCACTTAAATATTTAGAGACAGCAAAGTTCCCTATCGTGTTAAAGGCAGACGGACTTGCTCTCGGAAAGGGTGTGCTTATCTGTAATACTCTTGAGGAGGCAAAAGAGGGTGTCAGAACCATCATGGAGGATAAGAAGTTCGGAACAGCCGGAAACACCATGGTAGTTGAGGAGTTCATGACAGGCCGTGAGGTTTCGGTGCTTTCATTTGTAGACGGAAAGACTATCAAGATTATGTCATCTGCGCAGGACCACAAGCGTGCAGGCGATGGAGATACAGGCCTTAATACAGGCGGCATGGGCAATTTCTCACCTAGTCCGTTCTATACAAAAGAGGTCGATGATTTCTGCAAGAAGTATATTTATCAGGCAACTGTAGATGCTATGGCTAAAGAGGGCAGACCTTTTACAGGAGTTATCTTCTTCGGACTCATGCTCACAGAGGATGGACCAAAGGTGCTTGAGTACAATGCAAGATTCGGAGATCCTGAGGCACAGGTTGTGCTTCCTCGTATGAAGAATGATATCATTGATGTGATGGAGGCCTGTGTAGACGGAACTCTTGACACAATAGATCTTCAGTTTGAGGACAATGCATGCGTATGCGTGGTTCTGGCATCAGACGGATATCCTGTCAAGTATGAGAAGGGCTTTAAGATAACTGGATTTGAGAAGTTTGACGGCAAAGAGGATTATTACTGCTATCATGCCGGCACCAAATTTGATGCTGACGGAAATATCGTCACAAACGGTGGTCGTGTGCTCGGTATCACAGCAACAGGAGCTACACTCAAGGAGGCCAGAGCCAAGGCTTACGAGGCAACAGAGTGGGTACAGTTTGATAATAAATACATGAGACATGATATCGGAAAGGCTATAGATGAAGCATAAGGGTATTATTTTTGATATGGATGGAACTCTCTGGGATTCAGCAGAGAATGTGGCAAAATCATGGAATAAGGCCATAGCAGATTATGGCTATGAGAGGGCACCTATCACAAAAGAAGATATGTATTCAGTAATGGGAAAGACAATGGATGTACTGGCATCCATTATCTTTCCTAATTGTACTTGCAGAGATGAGTTAATTAATGTATGCTATAGAGAAGAAAACGATTACCTGACCGCTCATGGGGGAGCGCTTTATCCTGATGTTGAAAAGACACTTGATGAGTTGTCAGAAAGCTATGACCTTTATATAGTCAGCAATTGCCAGCGTGGTTATATAGAGTCTTTTTTTTCGTACCACGGACTTGGCAGGTATTTTAAGGATACTGAGTGCTACGGCAACAATGAGCTTGAAAAGTCAGAAAACATAAAGCTTATTGTAGAGCGCAATAATATAGATGAGGCAGTGTATGTCGGTGACATACAGGGGGACTACGATTCCAGCAAAAAGGCAGGAGTTAAGTTCATCCATGCAGCATACGGGTTCGGCACAATAGATGACGATGTGCCGGCTATTCGCAAATTCTCTGAGCTGCCGCGGGTGGCTGACAGAGTATTTGAGAAAATTGAAAAGCTCTGATGAGAATTTAATTTGAAGTAAAGTTTATGAATATGTAGATAATGGGGTTTCCACATGGCAGATAAGCGGAACAGAGGGAGAAGAATTACAGATAGAATAACAGAGGCTTACTATGAGCTGATGAAGATTGTTGCAGAAAACAATCATGAGCGCATGTTTGAGTACTATGTGGAAGATGATGAGGCATATATTTTCAAAATAGTCAACTCTTCTCCGGCTCAGGAGACAGCATATCCACTTTTTAAACAAAATATTGACACATACATGTCAGTGTGTCCGGAAGACAGCATCGAATGCTTCAAAAAGCAGCTCGATAAATGTCTGCTTCGGCCTATGCGAACTGCATTCCAGCTTAGCTTTATATCAGAGGATGGCAAGAGCAGGCCGGTTGAGATGTACATGGTCAGCATACCTGGTTTGGATAAAAAGGTATGTATGGTAGTTGGAGTAATGTTTGATATCAGAGATGAAAAGGGGCTTTTGGATTCGCTGACAGGCACATACAATCACCTTGCATTTGAGAATAAATGTACATCACTTATCAGGCAAAAGGGAACAAAGCTTTTATTTGTGATGCTTGATGTGGATGATTTCAAGATAGTAAATGACACCTTGGGACACAATGTGGGGGATAGGGTATTAAGCCAGACAGGACAGGTGCTTAAGGAAGCAGTTGGAGCCAATGGTATAGTTGGCAGGCTTGGCGGTGATGAGTTTGCAGCGATTGTATTTGGATTAGAGGACAGTGATGCTGTGGACGAGTTCTGCGTAAAGCTGTCAGGCAGACTGAAGAATATTATCTTTGATATGGAGTATTCTGCATCAATCGGCATGACTAAAGGCGATGATAGAGAACTGACATTTAAGGATCTGTACTATGAGGCGGATCAGGCCATGTATTACTCAAAGAGGCAGGGAAAGAATCGCATATCGTTTTTCGATTCTATCAGGAAAAATGATATAAGCGTTGCTCATAATTCCTGCGCTCCTTCCAATACAGATGTATCCTGCAGGCTGTCAGATATGGAGATATTCTCGTATGATGAAATGCCGGACTATATACTTGCAGTAGATGAGGAGAGCCGTAGAATAGTATTTGTCAATAAGGCTATCAGAAATTCAAGCGTTATGACAGCATCTCAGATTGATGAATTTATTTCAAAGCCGTTTGAGGATGGGTTTATTGATTTGTTTTTACGGAAAAAAGAGCAGGGAAACAGAGTATCGGTTTTTTCAGGAAAGGATCATCCCGACAATATAGTTGCAAAGCTTTTAGGCGAAAAGAAGCTCATAATCAAGCTGAATCATAAGGATTATAATGGCTATAGACTGCTCATGATGATAGATTTGAGTGATGAGTCAAAGCTGAATGCTGTTATGAGACGGATAATCAACTACAGATCGTTTATGCAGAATTTCATTGATGCTATTAATGATACCACTGAAGGCTTGGGGTATAGGAACTATTTACGGCTGCTTAGAGAGTTTTATAATGCAGATTGTGTGGCTGTCATTTATAATGGAGAGAGTGCGTGGGACACAATTGAGGAGATACATATACCAAGTGCCAAGATTATGGCAAAGGTGGTTAATGAATCTGTTTCAAGAGGTGCAATTACAGATTTTCTCGCCCTGTTTAATGACGCCGGTCGTGTGTTTATAAGTGATATTCAGTCAATTGAGGGTGGATACAGGGATTTATTCAAGCGTATGGCTGATGTCAGAATATGGTCTACATCTGCGGTTCTGCTAAACAAAGCAGAACAATGCTTTGGTGCCATCGCGGTTATGAATCCAAGAGCCAATTCAGGAAGTATGGATTTGATTGATATGATTGGCATTTCAATATCGAATAGTTTGTTTTATGAGAAGGCAAGGGCTGAGTATGAGTACAGGCTCAATTTTGACCAGGTTACGGGCTTAAGAAAGAGGGAAACCTTTAACAATCTCGGAGAGAGCTATGTGGAGTATGACTGCAGCTTTATGGGAGTATTTGCATCAGATATCATAAGGCTTTCAGATATAAATGATAAATTTGGATATGCGGCAGGAAATGAGCGTCTTAGGATGGTTGCAGATGTGATCAGTGGCGTTTTTACAGGCTATGATATATACAGGTACGAGCAGGATGAGATAGTTGTTTTTTGCAAGGATATTGATAAAAAATCATTTATGGGACTTGTCAGGATAGTAAGGGAAAGCCTTGATGATCTGGATTTCTCAGTATCGACAGGCTTTAGTTGGACGGACAAGCCCGACATAGCAAGGCAGCTCTCAGAGGTTCGCTTAATGTATGATATTGAAAAGGACGCAAAGCTTAAGAGTCTTGACAGTATAATGAGAAATAAGGTATTTAAGGATGTGGTTTCTGAGATTGAAAAGGGAAGCTTCATGGTGTATTATCAGCCGAAGGTTGATTCAAGAACAGGCATCACAGTCGGGGCGGAGGCCCTTATCAGATTTTTTGATGAGGCTCATGGTGTTGTAGGACCAACTCATTTTATCGAGATTTTAGAAGAAAACAGATGCTCGCATCTTATTGATTTATTTGTACTTGATGAGGTATGCAAGGCGCAGAAGCTTCGCTGTATAAGTGACAGGAGAGTGGTTCCGGTATCTGTGAATTTTTCAAAAAATACACTGGAATATGCAGACCTCCTGGATCAGGTGAAGGAGATAATGAACAGGTATGATCTCCCGGAGGGGCTTGTTCAGATAGAGATAACAGAGTCTGTTGGTGATATGGACATTGTATTGATAAATAATATTGCCCAGTCTCTTATTTCGATGGGCTTTCGTCTTTCGATGGATGACTTTGGCACGAAGTACTCTAATCTTGAGATGCTCTTTAAGTTTCCATTCAGCATTGCCAAAATTGACCGTTCCCTGGTCAAGAACCTTGAGAGCAATGAGAAGAGCAGGATTATGTTAAAGCACCTCATATCCATGATTAATGAGCTTGGCATAGAGTGTGTTGCCGAGGGGGCAGAGAATGAGGAGCAGGTAAGGCTATTACAGCAGTTTGGCTGTAATATTATTCAGGGCTATTTCTATTCAAAGCCGGTTACACTTGATGTTTTCACGAGTGAGTTCGTGGAAAAAACAAGGAATCAATTGTGATTCAAAATTTTATATACAATGCAGCTATTAACAGGCGCCTGTAGCAGGAAAGCGGATAACAGCTGCAAAAAAAGATAAAAGGAAAGGAAGAAAAATGTTAGAGAAAATCTTCAAACTCAAACAAAACAACACAACGGTCAAGACAGAGATTCTTGCCGGTCTGACAACATTCATGACTATGGCATACATCATTGCTCTTAACCCAAACCTCCTCACCGGATTTGGTGCTGAGGGAACAAAAGCATTATGGAATGGAGTGTTCCTGGCAACATGTATTGCTTCGGCAGTCGGTATGTTTGTCATGGCATTTCTTGCCAACAAGCCATTTGCACTGGCTCCTGGTATGGGACTTAACAGCTTCTTTGCTGTAGTAGTTGCCAATGTCGTAAGCATCACAGGCCTGTCATATGTTGATTCATTCCAGGCTGCACTGTGTATCATCCTTATTGAGGGTATTTTATTCTTCATACTTTCAATATTCAATATCCGTGACAAGATAGTAGATGCCATTCCTTATGGTGTCCGCATGGGTATTTCACCAGCTATCGGTCTTATGCTTTTAAATATCGGCTTTGGCTCAAATGCCGGTGTTTACTCAAAGGATGGTGGACCATTTTATGTGATGAAGGATTTCTTCGGTGCACTCACACCGGGACTTGCCAAAACAAATATGACAGATGGATATTCTTCAATGGTGCTCACTGTTGTGACTATGTTCATCGGACTTTTTGTTATCATTATTTTAGCTCATAAGGGCGTCAACGGAGCAGTACTTTTTGGTATGCTTGCAGCCTGCGTAGTTTACTGGGTAGGAGAGGCTATATTCTTTGGAACAAATCCTTTTGCATCACTTGCAACAGCTTCATTTGTGCCACAGTTTAAGGATATGGCAGATACAACACTGTTCAAGTTCGATTTCAAGGATTTCATCAGTATTGGATGGTTTACAGCAGTTTCACTCATCATCACATTCTGTATCATAGATATGTTTGATACCATCGGAACACTTGTTGGTACTGCATCACGAGCAGGAATGGTTGACAAAGAGGGAAACATGCCAAACATGAAGGAGGCTTTGATTTCCGATTCAGTTGCCACAGTGGTTGGTGCCGTAACAGGTACATCTACAGTAACAACTTTTGTTGAGTCTGCATCAGGTGTAGAGGCCGGTGGACGAACAGGTCTTACAGCTTTCACAACAGGTATCCTGTTCCTTGCATGCATCTTTATAGCACCGCTTGCAGCAATCATTCCTGCCGCAGCAACATCATCAGCACTTATCTATGTTGGTATCCTGATGCTTGGCGGTCTTAAGAAGGTGGATTTCGAGGATCTCTCACAGGTTGCTCCGGTAGCACTCATGCTTATTGCAATGCCTATCTCCGGATCTATCGGACATGGTATAGGTCTTGGACTTATCACATATACTGTACTCAAGGTCTTTACAGGAAAAGCAAAGGAGGTTTCTATCCTTACTTATGCTATTTCGCTTCTCTTCCTTGTGAAGTTCTTCCTTGTAGTGTAGTGTTTTAAAGCTTAGTGATTCATAGTGGTTATTAGTACGAAAATGATATAATTAGCTTTTATGTGCCGTCCATGGCACATAACGCCTTGCCCCGCCATCCTTGGCGGGGCATTGTTGTGTGAGGATATAATTCACATATACAAACATATGTTCTTGACATTTTGGAGTAATCAATGTAAAATTGCAGTATGGATAAGCATAATGAAGAGCACATTTATGTGGCAATAGATTTAAAATCATTTTACGCATCAGTAGAGTGCAGAGAGAGGGGAAAGGATGCTCTGACCACTAATCTGGTCGTGGCAGATCCAACCCGCACGGAGAAGACTATCTGTCTTGCAGTATCGCCGGCTCTTAAGGCATATGGCATACCGGGCAGGGCGCGCCTTTTTGAGGTGGTACAGCGTGTGAAGGAGGTAAACAAGCTGCGTCTGTCGAAGCTTATGGCGAGTGGACATGCTGCCGGGACAGTGGAGAGAAGCCGACAAATTGAGGGCGAACAATCTGATAGAAAACAATCAGCAGGTGAACAGCAAAAAAGACTCCAGACTGAGGGCAATCCGGATGAAAGAAAAAAATATGTAACAGAAATTGATATAGCAGAAAATGATATAACAGAAAGCACAATGGCCGGCTTTGATTATGCATCATATAATGCAAATCTGCTTGACGCACATCCTGAGTATGAGCTGACATACATTGTTGCACCGCCGCGTATGGCTTTGTATATGGATTACAGTACACGCATATACAATATTTATCTTAAGTATATCGCACCTGAGGATATCAGTGTTTATTCGATAGATGAGGTTTTTATGGATGTGACACACTATCTTCGCACTTATCACATGACGGCAAGGGAGCTTGCGTCTAAGATGATAGACGATGTCCTTAAGGATACCGGTATCACGGCAACCTGCGGCATTGGTACCAATCTGTATCTGTGCAAGATAGCCATGGATATTATGGCAAAGCATGCCAAGCCTGATGAGCGAGGAGTGCGTATAGCAGAGCTTAATGAGAATAGCTATAGGCGAAAGCTATGGGACCACAGGCCGATTACCGATTTCTGGAGAGTGGGAGCAGGTTATGCCAAAAAGCTCGAGGCAGCCGGCATGTATACAATGGGAGATGTGGCCAGGTGCTCAACAGGCGGTTCGAATGATTTTTACAATGAGGAAAAGCTGTATAAGATGTTTGGCATCAATGCAGAGCTTCTTATAGACCATGCATGGGGGTATGAGCCTGTTACAATAGCTGATATCAAGGCATACAGACCACAGACCAACAGCATCAGTTCAGGGCAGGTGCTTCAGGAGCCGTATGATTATGAGAAGACAAAGCTTATTGTGCGTGAGATGACGGACCTGCTTGTGCTTGATCTGGTAGATAAGAGGCTGGTTACAGACCAGATAGTACTCACTATAGGGTATGATATTGCAAATCTGTCTAATAAGGCTGATCGCTGTTTGGGCAATAATTATGACCACGCAGTAAATAATAAAGGCAGAGACAGTATTGGCGGTAAAAAAGGTACACACAGAGATTATACAGGTGAAATTACCATAGACCGATACGGCAGAAAGGTTCCAAAGCATGCACATGGTACAGCAAATTTAGGGCGTTATACGTCATCCACGCGCATCATCATGGATGCGGTGATGGAGCTTTATGACCGTATCATAGATCCTTCTCTTCTGACACGAAGGATTACTGTGGTGGCAAACAGGGTCTGTGATGAGAGCAAGGTGCAGGAAAGTGAGCAGTTTGAGCAGCTTGATTTATTTACAGATTATCAGGAGAGGGCTAAGGAAAAGCAGAAAGAGGATGAGGCGCTTTCCAAGGAGAGAAAGCTTCAGGAGGCTATGATTTCCGTCAAGAAGAAATATGGAAAGAATGCCATGCTAAAGGGCATGAATCTTGAGGAGGGTGCCACAACTATTTCAAGGAACAATCAGATTGGCGGACACAAGGCATAGCAGCAACCGCTGTGGTTCTTAATCGGATTTTTCTTAGTGGTTTAAAATAGTTACGAAAAAGTATATAAGGAGCATGGCATGGGAAAATATGATGATATTATAGATTTACCACATCATGTGTCAAAGGTACATCCGCAGATGTCTATATGGGACCGCTCAGCACAGTTTGCACCTTTTGCGGCACTTACAGGTCATGAGGAGGCTATTGCAGAGACAGCGAGGCTGACAAACGAGTGGCATGAGCCTGATGAGGACAAAAAAAGAGAGCTTGATGAGAAAATGAATGAGCTCATGATGCTTTATAGAAAGAGTAATTTCAATTCAGAAAGTTTATATGACGAAAATGTCATAAACACTATGGCAGAGAATTATTTTGAGGTGACATATTTTGTGCCGGATGAGCACAAGGAGGGTGGCAGCTATGAGCATGTGACAGGGTATCTTAAAAAACTTGATAGCATAGGGCACCTGATGATAGTTGTGGATGATAATGGTGCAGAGACGATAATTGATACAAGAAGAATATATGATATCGATTTGTGATGATTTTGTTAGGAATGCATTACTTGTAAATGTGGTATAGAAAGCAGAAAATTATAAAGATGGACAAGCAGATAGAAAGAGCCGGGGATGACAATAAAAATAATATTGGTGTGTTATATGGCATCGGTGTAGGTCCGGGAGATCCCGAGCTTATGACTTTAAAGGCTATTAATACAATAAAAGCATGTGATATAATTGCAATCCCTGCAGTTTCAAAAGAGGAATGCTATGCGTACAGCATAGTGCAGGCTGTTTTACCGGAGATAGAGAAAAAACAGATTATGTGCACTCCGTTTCCAATGATAAAGGACAAGGAAAAGCTTACTATATCACACAATAAGATATACAGTGACATAGTAAGTGAGCTTGAAGCAGGCAAAAATGTGGCAATGCTTACAATCGGCGATCCAAGCGTGTATTCGACATATATGTATATCCATAAGCGTGTCATGCAGGCAGGTTTTACGGCAGTGATGATAAGCGGTGTGCCGTCGTTTTGTGCAGCTGCAGCGCGGCTTGGCATTTCGCTTGGTGAGATGATGGATGAGATACACGTCATACCGGCTTCGTATGATGTGAGGGATACTGTGGGCTACGGTGGAACCTGTGTATACATGAAATCCGGAAAGAAGCTTGCAGAGCTTATAGAGGTGCTTCGCACAGGAGATGCTATCAGAAAAAAGAAAATGACAGTGTATGGTGTGACAAACTGTGGCATGGAGTCTGAGCGTGTGTACAGGGGGCTGGATGAGCTTACCGAAGCAAAAGGATATCTGACAATAGTTATAGTGAAATATAGCTAAAATGGGAGTTTACTTTTTGTGCATAATTGCTATAATAGTATAGTAAACCGAATATTTATATATATTTGAATATAGAAAAGAGCTGAAATGTCATATGAGTATAGTGGATAAATTTGGAGAAAAAGTAGGCAAGATAGCAGAAAAAGATCCTGTCAAGGCGAGGAAGATTTTGCTTGCAGGATATAGATTACAGGAAAAAAGATTAGCATTATTTCCGGACAGAAAGCTTCCGATGTCAGGGCAGTATGTGGCAAAGATTGTCATGAATAATATCATACAGGCACTTGCAAAGCCTGAAAATGCCGCCATGGTCAGTATTTTTGTACCGGGTGAGCTTTTGACGGCGGCAGGTCTCACACCGTATTCGGTTGAGGCATTATCGTGTTTTATGGCAGGAACTAAATGCGAGCAGGCCTTTCTAAGGCAGACTGAGAAGGAAGGCTTTCCGGAAACTATGTGCTCGTATCACAGGGTTTTTCTGGGCGCAGCCTTAAACGGTATAGTGCCAAAGCCAAAGTGCATGGTGTATACAAACCTGGCATGTGATGGCAATATGATGACATTTCCGTATCTCAAGGAGAGATATGAAATACCAAGCTTTTATATAGATGTTCCATATGAGAAGAATCATGACTCTGTTATGTATGTAGCAAAGCAGCTTAGGGAGCTTAAGAATTTTTTACAGGATGTCACCGGAAGAGAAATCTCAGAGGAGTCTGTGAAAAAGGCTGTAGATAAGAGCAAAATTGCATCAAATAATTATTACAGGCAGCTTCACCTGAGAAAAGGACATGATATTGCGTCAACTCTCACAAATGAGCTGTATGCGCTTTTCATGTGTCATCTGCTTGCAGGAACTGATGAGTCAGTCAGATATACACAGCTTCTGAGAGATGATGTGAGACGTGCACCGGCAGGCGATGGATTTCATGTACTTTGGATGCACACCATGCCGTTTTTGCAGGAGGCAGTGAAGGATGTGTTCAATTACAGTGATACGATCCATATCAGTGCAAGCGATTTTATAGCGGATGGTTTCAGAAGCATGGAGTCGGATGATCCTTACGAGGCACTTGCCGAAAAAATGGTTTACTGCATTTATAATGGCAGCGTGAACCAGAGAATAGAGGAGGCAAAGGAGCTTGCCGACACAGTTGGAGCAGACGGTGCTGTACTTTTTGCGCACTGGGGCTGTAAGAATACAATCGGTGCATCAAGCCTTATAAAGCGCTCACTCGAGAGGGAAGGGCTTCCAACTATGGTTTTAGACGGAGACGGCTGCAACCCGGCAAATGCCAGTGACGGACAGATTTCCACAAGGCTTCAGGCATTTGTGGAGATGCTTACAGAGCAGGAACGTAATTAGAAATAATACACCGGTTATTGCGTCTGGTGTGTGGATATTTACTATAAACCAATTTCAGAAAGTGGAAAACAGATGATAAATTATGTTTGTAAATATGCTCCGGTAGAGCTGTTTAAGGGCTTTGGACAGGAATGTGCTGTGCTTGAGGAGATGCCGGAGAATTTTGATAAATCAGATAAGATAGCTCATGCGAATCTCTGCGGATTCGGCAAATCAGTCATACAGGCTGTGCTCGAGGGCAAGGTAGAGGAGCTTGTGCTCGTGAACTGCTGTGATTCAATGCGCAGAGTCTACGATATCATAGAGAATACAAAGAAATGCAAATTCCTGTATATGCTTGATCTGCCTCATGAGGATAACGAGTGTGAGAACATAAAATTTGCACAGTCAATTCTTCGTTTGAAGAATGCGTATGAGAGATATTCGCACAGGACATTCGACAGGGAGCTTTTTATAAAGTCATTTGCAAAACCTCAATCTGAGCGCAAGCCTTACATAGGTCTTATGGGTGTGCATGTGAGCAGTATTCTTGAGAAGACAATACGTGAAAATATGCAGATGGATGTAGAAAATATGACATGCACATCCGGCAGAAATCTCATTATTTTACAGAAAGATCTTACAAATATGGATGATGAGACTCTCTTTTTAGCATATGCAGAGAGTCTGCTCGGACAGATGCCATGTGCCAGAATGAACAATAATACAAGAAGAAATCAGCTCTTTTTGGACCCTAGCCTTAAGGGCATCATATATCACACGATAAAGTTCTGCGATTACTATGGTTTTGAGTATGCAAGCATAAAGAATAATATTAAGGTGCCTCTTTTAAAGCTTGAGACGGATTTTACAAGCCAGAGTGCCGGGCAGCTTCTGACAAGGATACAGGCATTTGCAGAGACAATAGAGGGCTCAGATGACATGGACCCTACAAAAGGCATAAGCGAGGAGGCTAGAAAAAGGATGGAATCAGGAGTCTATTATGTAGCAGGAATTGACAGCGGCTCAACAAGCACAGATGTGGTGATACTGGATCAGGATGGAAAAATTAAATCGACAATGATTATTCCGACAGGTGGCGGCGCTATGATGAGCGCCGAAAAGAGTCTGGAGAAGGCTGTCGAAAAGGCCGGTATATCAAAGGATGATATTGTAAGGATTGTAACAACAGGATATGGACGTGCATACATCAACAGCGGCGATGACAGTATAACAGAGATTACATGCCATGCAAAAGGCGCGCATTATCTGAACCCCAACGTGCGCACAGTTATTGACATAGGTGGACAGGATATAAAGGCAATCAGTATAGATGAAAATGGTGCTGTGAAGAATTTCCTGATGAACGATAAATGTGCGGCAGGAACCGGACGTTTTCTGGAGATGATGGCAAGGACACTCGGACTTTCACTCGAGGAGATGAGCACCATGGGACTTGAGTGGAAGGAAAACATTGTGATTTCAAGCATGTGTACAGTTTTTGCAGAGTCTGAGGTAGTATCGCTGGTGGCACAGAACAAGGCTGTTTCTGATATTATCCACGGACTAAACATGTCTGTAGCTTCAAAGGTAGGCGCACTTGCAGCAAGGCTTGGGCAGGATAATCCGGGAGAGTATATGATGACCGGCGGAGTGGCAAAGAACAAAGGCATCACAAATGCACTTGAAGAAAAGCTCGGCGCAAAGCTGTATATTTGCGATGAGGCACAGCTTTGCGGAGCGCTTGGTGCAGCACTTTTTGCATATGAGAAGTGCAGGGAGGCTTAATAGAGGGGCTATAGCAAACCACCAGTTGAACTGGTGGTTGCTGACTTTACTCCATGATTTTTCCGTCAATACTTATAGTTACAACTTGCCATGGTATGAATTTTCCACTAGCTTGAAGAGCTTTTTTGGCCGCAATTTCCAGACCGCCACAGCAAGGGACTTCCATTCGGACAATAGTTACACTTTGAATGTTGTTATTTTGAATAATAGCAGTCAGCTTTTCGCTATAATCCACCTGATCTAATTTAGGACAACCAATTAAAGTTACCTTGTTTCGAATAAAATCCTGATGAAAGGCGGCATAAGCGTAAGCAGTACAATCAGCTGCGATTAAAAGCTTTGAGCCGTTAAAATATGGTGCATTAACAGGAGCCAGTTTAATCTGTACCGGCCAGTTTTGAAGCTTTGATCCTGAATCTGCGGTTGAAGTGGCTTTTACCGGTTCAGATGTTTCGGTTCGTCTGATCTGCATGATTTTAGATCCAGGACAGCCGGAGTGAGAGGTCATTGCCCGGTTTTTGGCAGCTATTTTTTTCTGTGCTTCTTTTACGGCTTCTTCATCATATGCAGGTGCTTCTCTCTCCTCAAATGAGATGGCTCCGGTAGGGCATTCAGGGAGACAATCTCCTAGTCCGTCGCAGAAATGTTCTCTCACTAATTCTGCTTTTCCGTCAATGATATCAATGGCGCCTTCGTGGCAGGCAGATGCACAGGCACCACAGCCGTTACATTTTTCTTTATCAATCTTTATAATCTTTCTTATCATTTTTAACCTCCGTCAATAGTATTTAGCGTTTGTTTATGCTAGAATTATAGTATTATAAATACAACTAGTATGTTTGATTTCCAACAGGGAGGAACTATTTTGCAAAAATATTTATCAATCCTAAGAAACAGTCCATTTTTTAAAGGTCTAACTGATAACGAGATATTATCCATAATGAATTGTGTAAACGCAACAACAATTTCTAAAAAGCGAGATTCTTATATTTTCAGAGCAGGTGATATTACCGAAGTAATGGGGCTTGTGGTGTCCGGCTGCGTCCTCATTATTCAAGAAGACATCTGGGGACATCGGAATATTTTGTCAAAATGTCACGCAGGAGATTTTTTTGGTGAGCCGTATGCAGCAAGCCAGAGAGCTGTCTTAAATATCAGTGTGGTAGCAGATGAGGATTGTGAGATTATTCTCTTAAATGTCAAAAGACTTCTGATTACCTGTCCAACTGCATGTGAGCATCATCAGAAGCTGATCCGTAATCTGGTCAGTGTCCTGGCAAATAAGATATTGATTCTGAACGATAAGATCACACATGTTGGGAAGCGAACGACGAGAGATAAACTATTATCATATCTGTCGGCAGAATCTATCAGACATTCGTCGTTATCTTTTGATATTCCTTTTGATAGGCAGCAGCTGGCAGATTATCTTTGTATTGATCGTGCAGCAATGTCTACAGAGATATCAAAGTTACAAAAAGAGGGCTTTATAAAAACAAATCGAAATCATTTTGAATTGCAATTGAGTATAATCAAAAAGAAGAACTATACAATTTAGGCAAAACGTATAAAGAAAAATATCCGTTGGTTCAGATTGTATTGCATACTGCAACAGCAGATGCAGTGTATGAGATGATGAACAAAGGACTTGTAGATATTGCATTATTCATGGAGCCGGTGGACACTGAAGGGCTGGATTATATCAGAATCACAGATTGTGATCACTGAGGAAAATTATCCTGAGTATGAGCTTACGAAATATGGAGAAATATTAGAGAGTCATAACCTGGAATGGTCCTCAAGATCAATGGAAGATGCTGACGTATCAAATATGGATATACAAGGTGTGCTTGCGTTGCTTATGGGAATGGTGCGCGGCGAGAGATTTTGTGATGGCACAATTCTTTCAATGTTAAAAAATGGAACAGTTATTAAATGGCTGGAACGAATTAAAGATATTGTAGAATTGTAATGAAGGGAGGGCTCTGGATGAGGATATTGTTATCAAAAGAAGGACATACATACCTGTATTTCTACAAAAATAATGAACTAGAGCCTTCAAGTGATATAAAAACAATCAAGCGGCTACTAAAAGAATGCGGCTGTAGAGTCGGACCAGCATGGAAACGAGAAGAACCTGAATATCACATATGCCAGTGTGAGGCAGGAGAGTTCAGACTTGTGAATGATATTCCGGCAAATTTTATAGAATCAGACGATAGTCGTGTGATAGAATATTTAGCTGACAGGTTAATGGTTGTATGTCATAAATTCAAAATTGGATGCGAGGTCAGATTAAACGATGGTCAGGCTGTATACATAAAAGACTATATCAATGAAGATTACATTGTGAGTAGGAATATATTTTTGTCTAACAAAAGGGGTTCACTTCAGTTTATATAACTTTATATAACTTGGGTGCTTTTTTCTGGTAAAGTTTAGTATAATATGATAAAATTATAAATAAGATTTTAAAGAAAATTAAATCAATTATGTAAAATATTAGAAATTTTATAATGTGTTTCAATGGGGGATTAGTAATGGACGAAAATGAGTTAGAAAAGGCGTTAAATGAATGTAAAAAAACTGCAAAAGTTGGATATAAAATTGCGACAGCGCAAGAAAAAAATCTAAATAGAACGTTAAGATCTGCGCAGAAGGAAGTACAGAGTACAATTAATGACTTTAATAGTTCCCCATGTTATGCACCAGAGACTTCTGAATTATTAGATAGACAATTAAGAGATATAAAAGATTCACTTAGTAATTTATCATTTGTATTCAGAGAAGATTTACAAAATTTGCATGATAATTTGTCAAAATTTTCAATTACATTATTTGGAAGAACGATGGCTGGTAAATCAACATTAATGGAAATTCTGACAGAAGGGGATGGAACTTCTATCGGAAAGGGAGCTCAAAGAACAACAAGAGATGTTAGGAAGTATAATTGGAATGGAATGGAAATAACAGATGTTCCGGGCATAGGTGCTTTTGAAGGTGAAGAAGATGAAAATATTGCTTTTGAAGCAGCCAAAATGGCGGACTTAATTTTATTTTTAATTACGGATGATGCACCTCAAATAGCTGAAGCAGAATGTTTTAGTAAAATAGTAAATCTTGGAAAACCAATTATTTGCATTATAAATGTAAAGGCAGCAATTGCAGAAAATAAAAGTATAAAACTTGCAATAAGAGATATTAATAAACGCTTTGATATGGAACGTTTAAATAAAATCCGTAATCAATTTTTACTTTTTGCAGATCAATTTGGACAAACATGGAGTCATGTTCCATTTGTTTATGTCCATTTAAAATCTGCTTATTTAGCTCAATGTACTGAAGATCAGGAACGAAAAATAGCATATTACGAAATTAGTAAAATAGAATATTTAAAACGAAAAATTGTTGAACAGGTTCGGATGCGAGGAGAATTTTATAGGATAAAAACATTTATAGATGTTATTTCTAATCCTACTTTGGAATCAATAGAAAGTCTTTTAGAGCAAAGCCAATTAAATATTATACAAGGTAGAACTGTTCTCGAAAAAAAACGACAGCTTGAAAATTGGATGATTTCTTTTGAAAGCGATGGTAAATCACAAATACGGTCATTGATTACAAAAATTAAGAGTGAATTAAATGGTGAGATTGCTTCTTTTGCAGAAGATCATTTTGATGATAAGAATGCGGATAAAGCTTGGAATGCTTTACTGAAGTCTCGAAGAATAGAAGTACGATGTCAAGAATTACTTAATAGTCTGGAAGAAAAATGTAATAATAAGATTAAAGAAATTTCTAGAGAAATTACACGTGAACTAAAATTTTCTGCTACATTTTCTGGTGATAAATCCCTAAAAATGGATAAAATACTTGACGGAAAGAAAATTTGGAATTGGTCAACGCTTACTATAGGGGGCGGTTTAAGTATAGCTGCAGGAATTGCCTATTTTGTAGGGGCAGCTTCAGCAGGACCTATAGGATGGGCTGCGTTAATAGTATCAGCTATAGGAATTGTAGGATCAGTTTTCTTTAAAAGCCGGGATGAGAAGGAGCGTGAGGCGCGCATAAAACTTGAGAACAATCTAAAAACAAATGTTTCAAAAATGTGTAAAACATTAAAAAGTAAAATGGAGGAGAATCTTGAGCTACTTGTGAATATAAAAATAAAAGACTTGCTAAAAGCAATGGATAAAATTAATTCGGTTGTAGTTCAACTTGCAGATACGCAGAAAAAATTAGCTTGGGAATTAAATCCACATTTGATGGAACTTAATAGTCGAATACTTGAAGAGGCTATTAAATTAATAGGGGCAGATGGACTACAATATCATATATTATCAGTGGCAAGAATTCCAGGAAATGTTAGTATGATTAAGTTGAATGATGGCACTGTTTTTCCAAAAGAACAAATAGAAGAATTACATAAACTTATGTCTGAACGAATATATTTTGTTTACAATACAGACAATAAGAAAATTTTGATTTCTAGGGTTATTGGAAAAGAAATAGATAGAAATCTCATTAGAATTGAGGAAAAAATAGGGGTGGCATATGTACCATTAAAGAATATTACGCAAAATACTAAAATTAGAGTGCGTTTGGCGCAACAGTTTTCTGAATTATTAATAATGAATAGGTGAGGTGCTTTAGTATGTTAAAAATTGCAGCATATGCAAAGAGGAGCGAACAGTTAAAGAAAAAAGTACAAGAAGCAGGTATTGATATTCAGTCAGAAACAAGTGAAGAATCTGGTATCCGCTTAGTTTTTGCTGGTCAATATAGTGCAGGGAAATCTTCAATATTGAAAATGCTCACTGGTAGAAAAGATATTTCAATAGGAGCGGATATTACCACCCAGAAAGCTCATGTATATGACTGGAATGGTATAGAAGTGATTGACACACCAGGTATTCATACACAATTGCGACCAGATCATGATGAAATTTCTTATAAAGCAATAGCTTCTGCGGACATGCTGGTTTTTGTGATTACTAATGAACTTTTTGATTCTTATATGGCAAATCATTTCAGAAAACTTGCAATTGATAAAGATAAAGCTGGTGAAATGATTCTTGTAGTTAATAAGATGGAACGAGCTGCTGAAGGTAATACAATTGAACAACAAAATATTATTCGTGAGGATTTGAAAAAAGTTTTGTTTCCATATACACCAGAGCAACTTAATCTTTCTTTTTTGGATGCGGAGTCATATCTTGAAAGTATTTCAGAAAGAGATGAAGATCCTGAACTGGCAGAGGAACTATTTATTAGAAGTGGATACTCAGAATTTGTTGAAACGTTAAATCGTTTTGTAAAAGAAAAAAGTATACAGTCAAAGTTAACTACTGACTTGTATGTTGTGGATGAGCATTTAGAAAAAGCTATTAAAGAATTACAGCCCAAATCATCTGATGATGATATTGATGCATTAGAGGAAAGTCTTATGCAGCAGAGATATATTTATATAGATACAAGGGAAAGAATGCGTCAAGGAGTAAAAGATATTTATGTAGAGGCTGCATCTAAAATCAGAAATATTGGCGTAGATTCTGCTAACTTATTGGTTGAGGGATGCAGGCAAGAAGAAGTAGAGTTAAAACTTGAAGAAGCGGTAGGACAAGTAGAAAATGTTATTGAAAAAAGCCAGAGAGACGCTAATGAGATTGTCATTGAGCGGTTAAATGAAATAGGAAAACAAATGGATATTTTAGAAAATTCTGAATTTTCTAAAGAATTAAAAACAAGACTTATCGGAAAATTTAATATGCTTCCAGAAAATGTTAGAAAGATCATTACCAATGCAGGTACAGAATTTCAGGAAACTGGAAAAATTGTAGTTAATAGTGCTTATAAAGCTGGTGTTGATGGAGGATTGAAACTCACCAATTTTTCGGGTAGTACTATTCATCAAATGGTTTTAAAAGTTGGGCATGGGTTAAATTTTAAGTTTAAGCCATGGCAGGCTATAAAAATTACAAAGGGAATTGCAGTAGGAGGTCAAATTTTAAGTGTTTTTGGTGTTGGGATATCTGTATTTATGCAAATAAAAACAGATCAAGATGCGGAAAATCTTCGAGAGGATTTGAAAAAAAATCGTCAAAATATAAGAAGTCAGTTTAACTCAGTTGCAAATAAACTTGAGGATTTTGGAAATCAATATATTAAAAATAATATTAATCGTCCACTTGAGAATCCTATAGCTGATTTAGATAGAAACATTCAAGACATTAGAAACACAAGATTAGATCGTAGTAAAAATTGCAGAATTCTTGAAAAGTTACAGGAAGATTGCAGGATATTGATTCGTGATATACACTCAGAATGTAATATAGAGAATGATTAGAGAGTGATAAAATAGATAAGAAATGTCTTATAATGTTTGGGTACGGAGTAGTCTGCACCCCCTAAACTGACTATGATTTGACTACTACAGATGGAAGTGATTTGCTTCATTTTGCACTTTTTTGCAAAAAATGTAGTAAATGAGAAGAAAACTACGATACCTTGAAATGCTGATAAAACCTTACAAAATACGGCATTTCAAGGCAATTTGAGAGGAGAAAAAACAATGATTCGAGTACTTTTCATCTGCCACGGCAAGTGACGAAAATAGTGCTGAAAACCTTTGGAAATCAAGGATTTTTCCGAAATCCGACTTGAATTTACGACACTTTTACGACAGATGAAGTCAAGCTATGATAAATACGTTGCGAAAGAGGTCAAAATACGATGAAAGAAAGAATTACAAAGAATGGAATTGATTATGTATTGGTTGGGGATTATTACATACCGGATTTGAAGTTACCGGAGGGAGAACGTCCTATTGGAAAGTATGGACGTATGCACCGAGAGTATTTAAGAGAGAATCATCCGATACTGTTTAATGAATTGGCGATGCGTTGCCAGCTCTGGACTTACCTTGCTGATATAAATGAGCACGCACAAGAGAGATTCCAGGTTATTATCAGTCAGATGCAAAAAGCTGAGTCTGTAACTGAGAAGATGAAAGCGGATAATCAGTGGGAATAGATTCAGAGAATGGGCAGCATCCACAATCGTGCAGAAGAAATTGTGTTGAATGAATTGATATATTCATGTTGACAAGGCGGAGAGAAAGAAATATAATATTGTCAGCACTCTGTTAAATAGAGTGCTGACAAAGGAGGCGCAGATGGAAGACATTATTAAAAATTTGGTTGAAAAAATATCTTCTTATGACATCTTGAATAATCTGTTCCCTGGCGTAATCTTTTGTAGTATCGTGGAAAGAACTACAAGGATTACATTTTCTACTGGAGAGATTTGGGAGGATTTGTTTTTATATTATTTTGCAGGAATGATTATAAGCCGTATTGGTTCGATTTTTATTGAAAAAATTTTGAAATCAATAAAGGTGGGCAATAAAAAGACAAAAGAAAAAGATAAATTTCTCAAGTTTGCCCCGTATGGTGATTATATAGAAGCTTCTGAAGCTAATTCTTTTATCAAAGTTTTAAATGAAACTAATAATACTTATCGTACAATTATAGCGATGTTGGTAGTTGTAATGGGTGCAAAATTGTATGATTGGTTGTTATATGATTTGATTGATGATTTGGGAGTTGCAGGAAGCAATTCGGTTTTTCTTATCGCCTGTTTATTAATCACCATGTTGTTTATACATAGTTATAAAAAACAAACGGATTATATTAGGGGACGTGTGGAAAAGTATGTTAAATCAAAACAAATAGGAAAATAGATGAATGGAGGGGTTGAATGAGCATTATTAAGTCTATATCTGTTGGAAATGGAGATCTGTTCTACATAAAACATGGCAGTAGTAATTTTACAATTATTGATTGCAATATGGATGAAACAAATAAAAAAGAAATTACTGATGAAATAATAGCCGAATCCAAAGAGAAGGATATTAAGCGTTTTATATCTACACACCCGGATGAAGATCATATTCATGGATTAAAATATCTGGATGATCAGATAGGAATATTAAATTTTTACTGTGTTGCAAATGAAGCCACCAAAAGTGATGAGACAGAAGATTTTAAGCGTTATTGTGAACTCCGAGACTCGAAGGATAAAGCCTTTCATATTTATCGAGGGTGTTCTCGTTGCTGGATGAATAAAGATGATTATGAAAAGAAATATGGTTCATCTGGAATTAATATTCTTTGGCCAATAACGAGCAATGAAGACTATAAGACGGAGTTATCTAATGCTAAAGATGGGAAAAGTCCGAATAATATATCTCCGATTATCAAGTACTCTTTAAATAATGGTGTTACGGTATTATGGTTTGGTGATTTGGAAAATACATTTATGGAAAAAATTAAAGATCTTATTGAATTACCAAAAGCGGATATTATATTTGCACCTCATCATGGGCGGAGTAGTGGTAAAATTCCAAAAGAATGGATGGAAAATATAGATCCCAAAATAGTAGTAATTGGAGAAGCACCATCGGAGAAAATCAATTATTTGTCTGGATATAATACCATTACGCAAAATACAGCAGGAAATATTATCTTTGACTGCGATACAGGTATTGTGGATGTTTATGTTTCCAACGAGAATTATTCTGTAGATTTTCTTAAAGACAAAAAGAAATCTAACAAGTATAATGGTAAATATATTGGTTCATTGGATGTATAAGAAATGATGGAATATTTGAAGATGAATCGGCATAAAATAATAGTGGGAAGCCATCTTGACTTTTCTCTTTGTACTTGCTAAAATTTAAGCATAAAGAAAGTTTACCGCTGACCAATATGCGGTATATAAGTGGTTGGGTCGAAAGTTTACCGCTGACCAATATGCGGTATATAAATGGTTGGGTTGAAAGTTTAGTCCTTCGCCGTAAGGCGGAGGATTTTTCTGTATACATTATAATGAGGATAGAACAATGAAGAAGACGGGATTCTATATTATAAAAGATAATTTTTTTACGAACATGCCTGATCCATATCTTAAAGGAAATAAGGCAGGAAATAGACCTCATTATTATTGCTTCGAGGATTCTGATACGGGAATATTTTGGATGATACCATTATCGAGCAGGATAGATAAATACAAGAAAATTGTTGAGAATAAAGAAAAGGCATGAAAACCTTGCGATATTATACATATTGTCAAATTAGATGATAGTCGAGAAAGTGCATTTCTCATACAAGATATGTTTCCTATTACAGAGAAATATATAGAACGAGAATACACTATTGCGGGAAATCATTTAATGTTAACGAGTGAACATGTGGCCAGAACAATTGAACAGAAAGCGAAAAAGGTTCTTAAAATGTTAAAGAGAGGTGTAAAGTTTACTCCGACTCAGCCAGACGTATTGTCTATCTTGGAAAAACTAAAAACAAATAAATAGCAGAAAAAATTTAAGCCCGTGTTGCAAGCACATATCATTGTAACACGGGCATATTTTATTTTTTACGATTCGGCAGAGCTTTTAGTAACTTGGAACGCTTAAACACATCTTTCATGGGTCATAGTGACATTAGCGTAACGCTGAACACCTATACGCATCTGAACTATGATGATGCAGAGGAAGAAATGCAGAAAGTAGTTGGTATTGCTTATAAGAAATCGACAACGCACCGTAAAATGTGCGTGTCGTAAATCTTTTGAATTTACGACAGAATTTACGACAAATGATGGCAAAAACAAGCTCAAATAAGCGTAGTTATACCAAGTTATGGTTGTTAAGCTTCTGTCGTAGAAATGCCGAAAAGTGGCGTAAAATCAAGGAAAATCAGCATTTTCAAGGAGTTTTAAATATATGATAAAAGTATTATTTGTTTGCCATGGCAGAATCCGTACTTTTGTCTGAAGTGGCGTAAAATCAAGGCTTTTGGGGAATGAGAATGGTATTTGTACACCACCATTGTACCCCTATTTTGCGCGAGTGTACCGCGACAACCTAAAATCAAAGCTTTCGGGTTGGAATTTGTTAACCGGACTGTCCTCGATAAAAATGAATATGATTTGTGGTGAAAGAAGTTCCAGCGTGGAGGAGAGAAATGCTGGCAGATTGTTTTGCAAAAGGGAATTCCATTTGAAATGAAATTATCAAGAACGGCACCGTTGACCTATGGTTCTCTTACGAAAGAACAATTTGATAAAGAAATTGAAAAAAGTATGTCTGATGTAAAAGCTGGCAGAGTTTACTCAGCAGATGCCATTGAAGCTGAAATGAAAAGAGCTTTTGGCATATGATTTTTTATGTGGCATATTCCGCTGAAGCAAGACAGGATTTGAGGGACATTTATGAATATATTGCGTATGAATTGTTGGTACCTGAAACAGTTGCCGGACAATGGTTGCATTGTTCGGAACGATAGGAAATAGCAATACAAGTTGTAGGCAGGTGGCTACCCAGGAGCAGATGGACCAATTTTGAAAAACTCTGTATCAATTTTCTTTACAGATAAACTTTGTTCATAGATTTATGGTATAATCAGTTTAAGCGCTTGAATAAAGGAGATTATCCGGGAAGAAAATGAGAAGGCGCAGACGGAATGATTCTGTAATTCCGTCACTTCATGGGAGATAAATGTTATAGTGAATTTATAGTGAATAGAGAAACGCGATAGCATAGTAAGCAATAATTTCAGATGATCCAAGTTTGATCAGAGAGGAGAAGAATATGAACAACTATTGTATGATCCAGAACTCCAAAACGTTTGCATTTTCCGCAGAGAATCCAACCGGTGTACGCGCAGGTGGTTCCCAGGGCGGTGACTGCACCAAGCTTCGTCCGACCGTGACGATTCCTGCAGGGGAAACAGTAACTCTGGTAGATGCTGCAGGATCGGGTGTGATCCAGCATATGTGGTTTACCGGATATGTAGGGCACCATTTTATCATCCGTATGTATTGGGATGATCAGGAATATCCGTCTGTGGAAGCTCCGCTCTCTGCATTCTTCGGATGTGCCTATGATGAAAATTTCGTGGACAGGGATGGCAAATATCCGGTGTTGAATTCTGCCATGATGCTGGTAGCTCCTGGTCGCGGCTATAACAGCTATTTTGAGATGCCGTTCCATAAGAGAGCTCGGATCACGATGGAAAACCGTGGTGACAAGGATGAAAATCTCTATTATATTATCACCGGAGCTTATCAGGAGATTCCGGCGGAGGCTGGTTATTTCCATGCCACCTATCGCCAAGAGCACCCGGTTCAGAAGGGTCGTACCTACACAATCGTTGACGGAATCGAAGGCAGAGGACAATTTGTTGGTGTGACTCTGGCAACTGGTATGAATGGCAACAATACCTGTTGGGTAGAAGGCGAAGCCCGCATGTATCTGGACGATGATCCGTATCCGTCTATCCACTATACCGGAACTGAAGACTACTTCGGCGGTTCCTATGGATTTGGAAATGACATCATCATCAAGAGCTATCAGACCTTCAGCGGATTATATACCGGCATGTATGCAATCTATGGAGACAACCGGGAATTCTATAACGGACAGCAGAGATTCCTGCTGTATCATTTCCATATTGCAGATCCGATCCGTTTTGAGAATAAGTTTCGTATGACACTCGACAACATGGGCTGGACCGGACCGCGTTACGATGATTACACCAGTGTTGCTTATTGGTATCAGACCCTGCCGTCCGCACCGCTGATGCCACTGCCGACAGATGCAGAGATGTGTATGAGATAATAGAACCAGATTGGAGATGTCAGATAGATTGGTTTTAACCTTGCGACACGTCGCATCGGTTATATCGGACTGACATCAGAGATTTGCCGGAAAGGATAGAGGTATTATGTTACTAGAAGAGAAGTTTTTGGAATTTCATCGTTATGTCAGCAGCCACAATCTGCCGCTGGAAGCTATCAGTGTCGGAGATGAGAACAAGGTACTCTGTGAGATGCACTACGCAGCAAATGCACCGAGAAATATTTATTCACATACCAAGAGTTTTACGGTAACAGCAGTTGGACTCGCAATAGAAGAGGGAAAACTAAGCCTGGAAGATCATGTGGCGGAAGTGTTTAAAGATAAACTTCCTTCAAATCCGGATCCAAATCTGGAGAAGATTCAGTTGAAACATCTGCTCTGCATGTCCAGTGGCTTTGGTAAGGCACTTCTGATGAATGCGGACAGACGTCCGGGCGTCGGCGCACCGGATTATGAGAAATATATGATGGCACAGCCGGTTCCTGTGGAGCCAGGCAGTGCATTCTGCTATTCCTCTGCCGACAGTATTCTGGCTGCTCATATGGTAGAACGGGCCGTTGGCAAGCGGATGGGAGAGTATCTGTATGAGAAGGTATTCCAGCCCCTTGATATGGGATGGCCGCTCTGGGAGCATGATCCACAGGGACATCCGAATGGCGGCGGAGGTATGTATCTGACTTGTACCGAGATGATGAAACTGGGACAGCTCTATCTGGCTGAGGGTAACTGGAAGGGCGAGCAGATTATCAGCAGGGAATGGGTGCAGGAGGTGTCCACCCCGAAATTTACCTTCGAGCCATCTGCAGATCTCTGGTATGTAGGATATGGCTATCAGTTCTGGATCAGTCCATATCCAGGATCCTATCGTGCTGATGGCGCATTCGGACAGATTACAACGATTCTCCCAGAGAAGGGATTGGTTGTTTCCATCCAATGTCCGGAGCGAGGTAATTTCGATCAGGTGAAACGTGCGCTGCATGAACATTTTCTGATGGAATTGTAAGAATAGACTTGCAACAATATGCTATAATTTGCCAAGAAACCGTACTTTTGGCTGCAAAGTAAAAATAGCAGAATATAAGAATAAATTACAATGGGGATGTGATAGAGGGAGAGGATCAGCTGGGCTGGTCCTTTTTCAGTGGAGTTAAACTTGTCTGAGTAATATGCTACAAACAAGTTTGTGGACTGAAAAAACCAAAATAAAAGTGCCGAAAATACAAGACGCAAAACATTAAGCAAACGCAATAATTAAACGCAAAATATCGAATTGATTTGACTTTTTGCGTTTTACTGAGGTATAATTTGCGTAAGATGAGGAATAATATTGCGAATGACAGGAGCTGATATATATGAAAACTTGTAAAGAAAAGGCTTTAGAGTGGAATGTTTCTCCACGTTCCGTAAATGATATGTGCAAAAAAGGAAGAATACAGGGTGCAATAAAAGAAAAAGGATCTTGGTTAATTCCAGACGACTCTCCAAAGCCAATGGATGGAAGAGTGTCTAATGGAAAATACATCAAGAAAAATATGGTTGCGAAAGCAGAAGTTAAATCATTACCAATCGGCATCTCTGACTATGTTCGTGCGCAAGAAGAATATTACTATGTTGACAAGACGTTATTAATCAAAGAATTCTTGGATAAAAAGCCATTGGTATCTTTGTTTACGAGACCAAGGAGATTCGGAAAGACCTTGAATATGGATATGCTCAGAGTGTTCTTTGAAATATCAGATAAGAATACTAGTAAGTATTTTGCCGATAAAAATATTTGGCAATGTGGAGAAGAGTATCGTTCACATCAAGGAAAATATCCAGTCATATTCTTAACTTTTAAGGATGTTAAATTTGATACTTGGGACGCAACAATAGATAAAATAAGGGGACTACTTCAAGAAGAGTATGGAAGACATCAAGAGCTACTAAATAGTGATAAGCTCTCACAATATGAGAAGGAGTATTTTACAAAGATTATTAGCGCTACAGCTAATGAAGTGGAGCTTACTTCTTCGCTAGAAAGATTATCTAAAATGCTTGCTTCACATTATGATAAGGCTCCAGTAATCATTATTGATGAATATGATACTCCGATTCAAGAGGGATACTCTAAGGATTTCTACGATGAAATTATTGGATTCATGAGAAATTTCTTTTCAGGAGCATTTAAGGATAATAAGAATTTATCCTATGGTTTCCTAACAGGAATTTTGCGTATTGCTCAGGAAAGTATCTTTAGTGGTCTAAATAATTTAACAGTGAATTCCGTAATGGATGAAGAATACGATAGCTTTTTTGGATTTACAGAATCTGAAGTGAAAGCAATGCTCAGTTACTATGGAGTATCAGATAAAGAGGAGGAACTTAAAGACTGGTACGATGGATATTTGTTTGGTAGCGAAGAAATATATAATCCATGGTCTGTAATCAACTATATTTCCAAGGGATGCCTTCCTCAAGCATATTGGGTAAATACAGGAAAAAATGAAATCCTTGATGATGTACTAAGAGTGGCTACAGATGATATTACAGAAAGATTATATGACCTTTTGCAAGGAGAAAGAGTAGTTGCAAGAATTGATCAAAATGTGGTGTATAGATCGCTTGCGGAGGATCCAGCAAATATTTATAGCTTATTGTTGGTTGCTGGCTATTTGAAAACTCCTAAAAAGGAACTGCAAGCAGATGGTTCATATTTATGTGAAGTATCAATTCCAAATAGAGAGATTGCAGCTGTATATAAGAGTGAAATCTTGTCACATTTCTTGCAAACTGGAGCAATTACAAGGACTACAGCAAATAAGATTGCAGAAAGTCTTTATGCCAATGATTACAAGAAGTTGCAGAGCGCTATTGGGGAATATATGGATAAATCAATTAGCTTCTTCGATGGTGGAGCTGAAGGATTTTATCATGGTTTGATGCTAGGATTAATAGCATTAATGGATAATCAGTATAAGATTAAATCGAACCGAGAATCTGGAGATGGCAGATTTGATGTTTCTTTAATTCCAAGAGAAAAAAGGTATCCTGGTATTATTTTGGAATTAAAGTGGAAAGAAAAATTAAGCGATGTTGAGCTTGAAAAATGGTCTAATGAAGCATTAAAGCAAATTGGTGAGTTGCGATACGATTCTGAAATGAAAGAGGATGGAATTACGGAAATCTTGAAGTTTGGAATTGCTTTTTCGGGGAAGAAAGTATGTGTAAGAACTGAGTAGAACAAGAATTTAGTGCAAAGGAGGCGATAGTATGTTTCCAACAATTACCTCAAATGTGTATACACACCTTAAGTTGGAAGATGCACAGAGAGAAATGGAGAGGCTTGAAAGGATAGAAAAAGAAATGAAAAAGTGTGCCAAGTAAGGAAATAAATGGCATAGGGGAAAAGTACTAATGAGTACGAATCGGGTTTATACCTAGATTTGTACTCATTTTACTTACCGAGATATGGTAAAATATGCGATTTTATGCTAGGATAGGTACACTAGGTTAGATGTCGTGAAAGTGTGATAAAACCTAGGAAAAATAAGGATATACAAGGAAAAACGAAGATATGCAAGATAAAATTAAAGTGCTCATGGTCTGCCACGGCAATATCTGCCGCAGCACCATGGCCCAAAGCATCTTCACCCATCTGGTCAACAGGCAGCATCTCGACACCGTTTTCGAGATAGATTCAGCTGCGACCAGCCGTGAGGAAATAGGCAATCCGCCGCACTACGGCACCAAAAACAAGCTATATGAGGAGCATATTCCTCTTATTCCACACCGCGCGAGACAGATGACACGCGATGATTATTTGTACTATGACCTTCTGATTGGAATGGACACTGCAAATATCAGGAATATGACAAGGATTGCAGGTGGCAATGACAGTCAGCAGAAGATATTTAAGATGCTGTCATTTGCTGATTACGGGACAAATCATAAGCTTACAGCAGCGCGCGATGTTGCAGATCCATGGTATACAGGTGATTTTGATGCAACCTTTGATGATATAATCAGTGGATGCCGGGGCTTGTTAGAATACATAAAAGAGGTGTATAATCTATAGCTATAGCAATTAAAAGAGAATAATAGCAGCGATTACGGCGCTGAACACAGCTGCGATAATTAATTTCAGGAGGCACAAATGCAATTACAGAATGGAAGACCGACAGATACCACAGGCAGACCGGATAAAGAAATTCGTACATACGATTTTTTGGACAAACTGGGAATCGAATATCAGAGAATAGACCACGAAGCGGCATTTACGATGGAGGTTTGTGAGGAGATTGACAAGACACTCGGCGCAACAATCTGCAAGAATCTTTTTCTGTGCAACCGCCAGAAAACTGATTTTTACCTGCTCATGATACCGGGAGACAAGACCTTTAAGACAAAAGAGCTCTCGCATCAGATAGGTAGTGCGAGACTTTCGTTTGCAAGTCCGCAGGATATGGAAAAATATCTGGATATCACACCGGGCTCAGTAAGTGTGATGGGACTGATGAACGACCATGACAATGCGGTCAGACTTCTGGTGGATGAGGATGTGCTAAAAGGTGAGTGGGTTGGATGTCATCCATGCATAAATACCTCCAGCCTCAGGATAAAGACAAAGGACATGTTTGGCCCGGTGATAAAGGCCATGCATCATGATATGACAGTGGTAAAATTAACAGGTGAAGCATAGTAAAGCCTGACAGAACGTAAGGAGAACCAATGGTAAAAGCAGTAATATTTGATATGGACGGAACACTCATAGATACGGAGAAATATTATCGTATTTTCTGGCCAATGGCACTTGAGCACTTCGGCTATGAGATGACGGATGAGCAGGCACTTTCAATGCGAAGCCTCGGGCAGCCGTATGCACCGCAGCATCTTAAGGATATGTTTCATGATCCGGATATGGATTATAATAAAATCAGGGCATATCGGAGAAAAATCATGGAGGAGCATCTGGAAAAGGTGGGTATTGAGCTTAAGCCCGGTGTAATCGAGATACTTACATATTTGAAGGAAAAAGGCATTCACAGAGCAATTTCCACAGCGAATGATATAGAAAGAGCTGAGAAATATCTTAAAAAGATAGGGCTCTACGGATATTTTGACAAGATCATCTGTGCACCTATGGTGGAGCATGGAAAGCCGGCACCTGATGTGTATGAGTTTGCATGCAGCGAGCTTAAGCTGGCACCTGGGGAGTGCATGGCGGTAGAGGATTCGCCAAATGGTGTCAAAAGTGCATATTCTGCAGGCTGTAAGGTTGTCATGGTGCCGGATTTGACACAGCCTGATGAGGAGCTGAAAAAGATGCTTTTTGCCTGTGTTGACAGGATAGATGAGATTAAAAGTATAGTATAATCACAGCATATATAAGTCGTGGAGGCATGATGGGCACAGAAAATGATTTACCGGGAATTTCATTAAAAGACGAGCAGAGACAGCTTCAAAATATCATAGGCATTGCACAGGATAATCTGGACCGTGCAAAGGAATCGGTAAAAAAGCTGACAGATGATTTAGAGGATTTAAGAGATGTCTACGAGGCGCAGGACAAGGAGGGACTTGCCCTGTGGAACAATGCGACAGCGCAGCTTCATGAGAACGAGAGAAATATCGTAAGATGTGAAAAGGCGCGGAAAAAGCCGTATTTTGGCAGAATAGATTTTAAGGATCCGCGTCATAAGTCACAGGAGTCCTACTATATAGGCAGAGTCGGTATTGCAAAGAATGCATCAGAGCCTGTGGTCATTGACTGGAGAGCACCGATTGCATCCGTATATTATGAGAGCAGTCTTGGACCATGTAAGTACACGGTGAGCTCAGAGGGTACTTTTGAGATTGATTTAAACAGAAAGCGCACCTATGAGATTGCAGAGGATAAGCTCATCGACTTTTTTGATTCAGATGTCGTAGCAAATGATGAGCTTCTGACAAAGTATCTGGCTAAGAATAAAAAGGCAGTGCTTGGAGAGATTATCGCGACAATCCAAAAGGAGCAAAACCTTATTATCCGCCGTTCGCCAAAGACGAATATCATTGTGCAGGGAGTTGCAGGCTCAGGAAAGACAACGGTTGCAATGCACAGGATATCGTACATTTTATATAATTATGCTGATGATTTCAGACCGGAGGATTTCTACATTATAGGCAGTAACCACATTTTGTTGAACTATATTACAAGCGTGCTTCCGGAGCTTGATGTGTACGGCATAAAACAGATGACTATGGAGCAACTTTTTACAAGGCTTTTGTACGAGGATTGGGATGACAATAAGTACAGCATACATGAAGTCAGCAAAAATGACAGTAGAAACAGTATAAAGGGCAGTAAAGAATGGTTTGAAGCTCTTGAAAAATTCTGTTGGGATTATGAGGAAAAGTGTATTCCAAGAGATGAGGTCTACATGGAAAAAACAGGCAATCTGCTTGTGGGAAAGGTGCTGATAGACACTTATCTGCATGATAATCCGCTTCTTTCCATGCAAAGTAAAATCCTCATGTTAAATGAGATAATTTACTCGAAGTATGAAAATGAGGTTCTCGGTAAGGAAGTGAAGTTCCCTTCAAAGGAGCGCAGAAAGCTTGATAAAAAATACAAAACCTATTTCGGTAAGGATGACTGGAAAGGTTCTGTGTATGATTTTTACAGGGATTTTCTGCTTAGTCAGAAGGAGAGGGAATATGATATAGATATTCCAAAGGACTCATTTGATGTGTATGATCTGGCAGCACTTGCGTATATTTATAAGCGCATCAAGGAGACAGATCCGGTTCGTGAGGCGAGTCATGTGGTTATTGATGAGGCACAGGATTTTGGCATGATGGCATACTGCTGTCTGCATTACTGCCTCAGAAACTGCACATACACTATCATGGGCGATACCTCGCAGAATATACATTTTGAGTATGGCTTAAATGACTGGGAGGACTTGAAAAAGCTGATACTCACAGGCACATATGACGCATTCGGTCTGCTTCGAAAGAGCTACAGAAACACTGTTGAGATTTCAGAATTTGCAACAGAGATACTGCGCCATGGAGATTTTGCAATCTATCCGGTGGAGCCTATTATTAGGCATGGAAACGCAGTGCGCATAGAGGAGTATGACAATGTGCGCTCACTGATTTCGGCATCGGTTGACACGATAAAAGGCTGGCAGAGTGAAGGCTATGAGACGATAGCTGTCGTGTGCCGTGATGAGGCAGAGGCTCTCAAGGTGTCTGCTGAGCTTAAAAAACATATAGAAATAGCAGATGATGATATTGAAACTGCACAGTTTGGTGCAGGAGTCATGGTACTTCCGGTCGCGTATACAAAGGGACTTGAGTTTGATGCTGTATTGCTGTTTGACCCATCAGAGAGAAAATATCCGGCTGATGATAGTCATGTGAAGCTTTTGTACGTTGCGGCTACCCGTGCACTTCATGAGCTTGCTGTATTCCACCGGGGCAGGCTGACACCGCTTATTGCAGACCCTGCTCCTTCCAACAGGCATCAGAAGGAGTTTTCCGCAGAGCCGCTTACCAAGGCAAAGGAATATGAAAAGCAGCAACTGACAGAAAAAGAGATAGAAGAGCAAAAGCGTGTTGATGGCAGACGCGATATGGATGAAAGAGAGTATTTTGGTCCGTCGCGCATTGCATTAAAGCCTGAGCAGTTGACAAATAAGGCTGAAAATGAGAAGCTTGATTTATCTGCATTTGTAAAAAAAGACAGGGAAAATCAAACACAATGTACTGCTACAGATATGGCAAATAAAATTAAGATTAAGGAAGTAAGTAAGGCTGCAAAAAAGAGCAGCCTCCCTCTCAATCCCTCCCCATACGCATACGGCTCAATCCCGGACAACTATATACTTCATGTAAAGGGACATTCAAAGGGCAAGTTTGCGGTAAAATGGCTCAAAAAAGGTAAATCGCATGTTGAAATCGCCACAGCGGACGGCACACTTTATGTGATACCAATAACACCGGAGATAGTACGCGTAATCTTTGTAAAAGGAATTGGAGTGAAGCCGCACAAAACCTATTGGAAGCAAAAGGCCGATACAGCCTTCAAATGGGTGGCAAAGGAATCCAAATCGCTTATTGAAATTCAAACGGAGAAGCTGATACTAAGGATAGAAAAGAAAAACGGAGCCATACAGTATTTTGATGCCGACAGAAATCTCCTTGTAAGTGAAAATGCCACAGAGCCAAGGCTTTTAAATAATGGCGAGTGCTACACATTTTTTGACTGGGATAAATCGGAAAAGCTCAAATCCAAGGGAATACTTGCGACAGACCTTACTGATTTGACAAACAAAGCCAGATATATTTCGTTCGGAGGCAGACAGCAGAGGCTGCCGCTTGTCGTGTCAAACAAGGGCTATGGAATCGCACCAGCATCAAGTCGCACAGCACTCTTTTGCAATATAAAGATGTACGGACAGTATATCTATGCAGACGGTGACACCCAAAGCGACTATTACTTTATATGCGGAGGCAGTGTGGGGTATACACTTGAGCTGTACGGTACATTATAAAATGCAAGTTGCCCAAAGCAAAATTATCTGATAAAATATCGGCATGAGTATATACGGAGGATAACAGATGAAATTCAGGACAGAAAACGAGTTTACACATTTCAAATTTTCGGATGTGCATGTGAGCGATATCATGATGAGCTTTGGCACCTTCAAAATATGCCTTGACAACGTAATCATAAAGGCAGATAATTCTAAAAACAGAGATATCCGTGACATGAGGACAAACGGCCTTATATTAAAGCTTTCAGATGCAAATATTATTTCATTCATACGCGAGGGCTTTAAGACATATGATGCCGATGGCAATCTAAAGAGCACCACGGCTGACGAGGAGATAGAGGAGACAGATTATATCGACACCTTCAACAATTTTCTTGACGGATACGCATATTTAATCGAGAAGGAGAATGAAAATTATACCTTCGTATTCGACGGAACAGATGAGCGCTCGTACACCTTGATTGTATCGGCATCTAAAGACGAGTGCGAGTGGGACAGATTTATGAATATTGAGGCATAGAGTATGCCATGGTGCATTTTTAGACAAGTCCAAGATGCACCATGGCATTTTTAAGCCCATCCTCTTTGATATCGTCTGTCACTATATCGGCAACAGCCTTGACTTCATCGCTGGAATTGCCCATGGCAACACCGACATCACAGTAGCGCAGCATATCAAAATCATTCTGGCCATCGCCAAAGCCTATTGTATCAGCCTGGCTCATGTGAAGAAACTCTACCACATCACGTATGCCGGTTGCCTTGTTTACACCGCGCAATGTAATCTCACCGCTGTAAGGTTCAGGCTCTTTAAAGCTGCTCAGGGTTACTACGAATTCATCGCCGAGGAGCTTTCTTAAATCATCAATGTGGTAGTTGCAATTGCAGTAGATGGTGCTTTCAACATCGGCGTATCGATTAGAAAAGCTTGATAATTCATCATCAATCACGATATCCTTAAATGTCGGGTTGTCCTGTATCACATGCATGTCAAACTGCTTTGAGAATGCTGATATGAATTTGTCGGCCCACTTGTGGTTGGTGATGCTTTTATCCTTTGTCTGGAAGATAAGTCCTGTGTCGTTGTCACCAACAGTGTCAAGAACCTTCTGTAACAGATTCTGCCCATAGACATGATGTGCAATTACCTTATCACCCACAGTGACATAGCCGCCGGCAGCAGCCACCACGCCGTCAAAATCAAAGGCTTTTAATGATGGATAAATCTGATTGTAACTACGTCCTGTGCAAAGAAAAATCATGTGACCGTTTTGTTTTGCGTTTATTAGAGCATCAGCGGTTGATGGGCTCATGGTGCTCTTGCCGAAATCAACGAGAGTGCCGTCTATATCAAAAAATAATAGTTTTTTCATAAGTGTTACCTGCCTCATTATTATTAATTACATATACCAGATATACTCTACAATACGAATTCAATAAAGGCAATAGGCAATGGCCTAAATTTATTTAATAATTGCTGCAAAAGAAGGCTCTGTTATAACCACAATTAAGAAAAACTATAATATATTCCTATACTTTATTTTCTTAAGTTTTGATTATGATGGGTTGAAATAATAAGTTTATTGTGTTATAACGTTAAACAACAAAAAAACAATAAATGCGTTGAAGGAGACTTGGATCACCAGACACCGACAGGAATACAGCGTCACCGACTGAGAGCGCTGTTTGGAAGAGCTGATTGCAGGAACACTACCGGAGCAGATTTGTTGAACGATTGATATGGTTTATTGCATAGATAGGTTTATCGTATGTGAATTAAGCTTTTTATATATCAAAAGTAGGCAGATACGATTCATCCACGTTACGGATAAGAGTGGAGAAACAGGAACAATACTTTTTCTCAAAGCGGGTGGTACCGCGGAATATTTTTAGAATTTTCGCCCCGGAGCATTTCATTAATTTGATATGCTCCGGGGCTTTTTGGCGTATATAGCCCAGTTTCGACAGAGGCACATAGCAATTCGTGGGCTATATACAATACTACATAAATTTATATTCCGTCCCGCTTAAAAAATCAAAGGAGCACAAAAATATGGAATTCTTAACAGGAGCAGTTCAAAAGGAAGACCTCGGTATCGCAGAAATTCTTGCAGGCGACTACGAGGGCAAAAACATCAAAGTAAAGGGTGCGATTCACACCATAAGAGATATGGGTGAGGTTGCATTCATCGTCTTAAGACGCAGGGACGGACTCGTACAGTGTGTATACGAGCCGGGCAAATCCCAGTTTAGCGTCGATGATCTAAAGGAAGCAGATACCGTGGAGGTATGCGGCACATACAAGAGTGATGACCGTTCTCCAAACGGCTTCGAGCTTCGTCTTGACACTATCACAATTTTATCTGAGCCGGCGGAGCCTATGCCGCTTCAGATCAACAAATGGAAACTGAATACTTCGCTTGAGGCAAAGCTAAATAACAGGGCAGTGGCACTCAGAAATCCAAGAGAGCGTGCTACGTTCCGTATACAGGAGGGTATCACAAGGGGCTTTAGGGATTTCCTTTATAATAATGGATTTACAGAGATTCATACGCCAAAGCTTGGTGCAAAGTCAGCCGAGGGAGGCGCCAACCTCTTCAAGCTTGAATATTTCCACAGACCGGCTATATTACAGCAGAGCCCGCAGTTTTACAAGCAGATGATGGTAGGTGTCTTTGACAGGGTCTTTGAGACTGCACCTGTTTTCAGAGCAGAAAAGCACAATACAAAGAGACATCTGAATGAGTATACATCACTCGATTTTGAGATGGGCTACATTGACGGCTTCGAGGATATCATGGAGATGGAGACCGGTTTTTTGCAGTACACCATGGAGCTTTTAAAGACCTCATACGCCAAGGAGCTTGAGCTTTTAAAGATTAAGCTGCCTGATGTGACAAGCATACCAAGAGTCAGATTTGATGAGGCAAAGCAGCGTGTCGCAGAAAAATATAACAGACAATTCAGAAACCCATTCGACTTAGAGCCGGAGGAGGAGGTACTTATCGGACAGTACTTCAAGGAAGAGTATGGCAGTGATTTTGTATTTGTCACACATTATCCTTCAAAGAAGAGACCGTTCTATGCCATGGATGATCCGGCAGATGAGACATACACCTTAAGCTTTGACCTGCTTTTCAGAGGTCTTGAAATCACAACAGGCGGCCAGCGAATCCACGACTACAACAAGCTTATGGAAAAAATCGCAAAGCGTGGCATGGAGACAGAGGGTATGGAGAGCTATCTTTCAGCCTTTAAGCACGGCATGCCGCCACATGGAGGTCTTGGAATAGGACTTGAGAGACTTACAATGCAGCTTATCGGAGAGGACAATGTGCGTGAGGCAACATTGTTTCCTCGTGATCTCAGCAGATTGGAGCCATAGGTCACAGCTTCTGGGGTGTGACGGGTGCGCATGCAGGCTGTGTGGTGGCATGTGTGTATATATTTTGTTCAGAAAATTTTTAAGCTTGTTCCGACATTTCTTGCGGATAGGTTATTGTCAGGATGTATGCTGAGAGGTATTACAGGCTGTGAGCGTCGGAACTGTTAAAAATTTGTCTTCGCAATATATATACACCCATGCGTTGCAGGTTGTTGATGTGCACCCTGGCAGATATTGGTACATTCCCTAAAAAATAAAATATCAGGAAAGAGAGAAAGGATATCGTATGAATCATATAGGAACAAGAGAAATCGCCACAGAGCGGCTTACTCTTCGAAGATTTGAAATAGAAGATGCGGAAAATGTTTTTTACAACTGGTTTTCCGATGAGCAGACAGTTAAGTATCTTACATGGCCTGTTTACAAGAGTGTTGATGAGGCAGAGGATATGATAAAGAGCTGGATTGCACAGTATGACAATACAGAGTATTACAATTGGGCTATTGAGCTTAATGACCTTGAGCAGCCTATCGGCAATATTTCGGTTGTGAGCATTGATGAAAAGACGGAGAGCATTGAGCTTGGATATTGCTTAGGAAGTCAGTTTTTTAATAAAGGATATATGACTGAGGCGGTGACTGCTATCATCAGATTTTTCATCAATGAGATCGGTGCCGGACGTGTATGGGCCAGACATGATACTGAAAATCCAAATTCCGGCAAGGTGATGGCTGCCGCAGGCATGGATTATGAGGGTACTTTACGTCATGCAGGCTTCAACAATCAGGGTATATGCGATGAAGCGGTATATGCAAAGGTCAGAAGTGCAGCACTTGACGAGGAGCCTGAGGAGGAGACTCCTGAGCAGCAGGCTGTTACCACAAAGGTGATGGGCGAGGACGGAGTCATGAGAAACGTAATCTCTGACGAGACTATGGAGTATGTCGGAATCCTTGCAAAGCTTGAGCTTTCACCGGAGGAGGCAGAGGCTGCCAAGAAGGATATGGCAGATATGCTTGATTATATCGACAAGCTCGAGGAGCTTGATACTTCGGGAATTGAACCTATGAGCCACGTATTCCCTGTAAACAATGTATTCAGAGATGATGTTGTCACAAACGGTGACGGAAGTGAAGCTACACTTGCCAATGCACCGGTCAAGAAGGACGGCGGATTCAAGGTACCAAAGACAATCGGCGAATAACGGCAAGGAGGAGAAAAATGGATTTAATGTCTTTAACTGCCGTGGAACTCGGCAAGAAAATACAGGCAAAGGAAGTTACAGTGGAAGAGGCTGTAAAGGCTGCCATTGCTTCTATAAAAGCAAAAGAAGAAAAGATAAACAGCTTTGTCACAATAGACGAAGAGGGTGCACTTAAAAAAGCAGCAGAGATTCAGGCAAAAATTGATGCAGGAGAGCTAAAAGGAGCGCTTGCGGGTGTGCCTGTAGCCATAAAGGATAACATGTGTACAGAAGGGCTTCTCACCACATGTTCATCAAAGATACTCTACAATTTCATCCCGACCTACACAGCGGAGGCTGTTAAGCGCCTTGAGGATGCAGGCTGTGTCATCGTGGGAAAAACCAACATGGATGAGTTTGCCATGGGAAGCACCACGGAGACATCTGCCTTTGGAGCAACAAAAAACCCATGGAATACAGAGCACGTACCGGGCGGTTCATCAGGCGGAAGCTGTGCAGCAGTTGCAGCAGAGGAGGTACCGTTTGCACTCGGTTCAGATACAGGCGGATCAATCAGACAGCCAAGTTCCTTCTGTGGTGTGACAGGAATCAAGCCAACCTACGGCACAGTTTCACGATATGGACTCATTGCCTATGGCTCATCGCTTGACCAGATTGGACCTATCGCAAAGAATGTCACAGACTGTGCTACTATACTTGAGGCAATCGCTTCATATGATAAGAAGGATTCGACATCAGTAAACAGAGACGATTTGAAGTTTACAGAGGCGCTTGTCGATGACGTAAAGGGTATGAAGATTGGTATTCCAAAGGATTATCTCGGAGATGGACTTGACCCGGAGGTAAAATCGGCAATCCTTGCAGCGGCAGATGAATTAAAGAAAAAAGGTGCTGTTGTGGAGAAATTTGACCTCGGACTTGTAGAGTATGCCATCCCGGCTTACTATGTAATAGCCTGCGCGGAGGCAAGCTCAAACCTTGCCAGATTCGACGGTGTCAAATACGGATACCGTACAAAGGAGTACACAGACCTTCACAACATGTACAAGAAATCACGTTCTGAGGGCTTTGGACCTGAGGTAAAGAGAAGAATCATGCTCGGCTCCTTCGTACTCTCATCAGGATATTATGATGCATATTACTTAAAGGCCTTAAGAGTAAAAGCACTTATCAAAAAAGCCTTTGATGATGCCTTTGCCAAATATGATGTGATACTCGGACCGGCAGCACCAACCACAGCTCCAAAGCTTGGAGAGAGCTTAAGTGATCCAATCCAGATGTACCTCGGTGATATCTACACCATATCTGTAAACCTTGCAGGTCTTCCGGGAATATCGCTTCCGTGCGGCATGGACAAAAACGGACTTCCAATCGGATTACAGCTCATCGGAGACTGCTTTAAGGAGAAGAATATCATCCGCGCAGCCTACAGTTTTGAAAAAACAAGAGAGCTTAAGCGCAGCACTATTGCGGAGGAGTACAGTAACAAAAATACAGCAGATACCAATAAATCTGCCGGTGCACAGTAGGAAGGAGGCAAAAAGGATATGAAAAACTATGAGACAGTCATCGGACTTGAGGTCCATGTAGAGTTAGCTACAAAAACAAAGATCTTTTGCGCCTGCTCCACAGCATTCGGAGGCGCACCAAATACACATACATGCCCTGTCTGCACAGGACAGCCCGGCTCACTTCCGGTTTTAAACAAGCAGGTTGTAGAGTACGCAGTGGCAGTAGGACTTGCCACAAACTGTACTATCACACAGTACAGCAAATTTGACAGAAAAAATTATTTTTACCCTGATAACCCACAGAACTATCAGATATCACAGCTTTATCTGCCAATCTGCCGCAATGGTTCAGTGGAGATTGAGACAGCAAACGGAAAGAAAAACGTCAGAATCCATGAAATCCACATGGAGGAGGATGCCGGAAAGCTCGTACATGACGAGTGGGAGGACGTATCTATCGTAGATTACAATCGTTCCGGAGTACCTCTTATAGAGATAGTATCAGAGCCTGATATGCGCTCCGCTGAGGAGGTTATCGCATACCTTGAGACTCTGCGTCAGACCATCCAGTATCTCGGAGCATCTGACTGTAAATTGAATGAGGGCTCAATGCGTGCCGATGTCAACATCTCAGTCAGAGAGGTGGGCGCAAAGAAGTTTGGTACACGTACTGAGATGAAAAATCTTAACTCTTTCAAGGCTATCGCACATGCCATCGAGGGCGAGCGTGAGCGTCAGATAGAGCTTCTTGAGATGGGCAGAAAGGTAGTACAGGAGACACGTAGATGGGATGATAACAAGGAATCATCACATGCCATGCGTTCAAAAGAGGATGCGCAGGACTACAGATATTTCCCTGAGCCTGACCTCGTGCCAATCGTCGTATCCGATGAATGGATCGCACAGATAAAGGCAAAGCAGCCTGAGCTTCGTCCACAGAAGCTTGCACGCTACAAGAAGGAATACGACATCCCGGAGTATGATGCAAAAATTCTCACAGAGTCAAAGCATATGGCAGACATATTTGAGGCTGCCACAAAGCTCTGTGGCAAGCCGAAGAAGGTTTCAAACTGGCTGATGGTTGAGACAATGCGACTGTTAAAGGATAACGATATGGATGCAGATGAGATAAAATTCTCACCTGTAAACCTTGCAAAGCTTGTAGATCTGGTGGATGCAGGCACGATCAACTCATCTGTTGCCAAGGAAGTATTTGAGAAAATATTCTCGGAGGATATCGACCCTGAGCAGTATGTCGAGGAGAACGGTCTTAAGAGCATGAATGATGAGGGTGAGCTTAAAGCCACAATCCAGGCTGTCATCGATGCAAATCCACAGGCTGTGGAGGATTATCACAATGGCAAGAAGAAAGCCATCGGAGCACTTGTAGGTCAGACCATGAAGGCCACAAAGGGCAAGGCAAATCCTGCTGTTGTCAATAAGCTTCTTATGGAGCTGTTATAAATAGATATTAAGAAAATGGATCCGGCAGGTCTTTTGATCTGTCGGTTCTTTTTTTCAAAAGCGCCTCAGCTTGCTTGCACGCATTTATTCAGTAGTGTATAATAGTTAAATGGCTGATAAAGCAGCTAAATGATACAAAGGCGGTAATTCACCTATGAATAATGATGATTTCAAGGAAGTACCTGACAATATTCAGGATAATAATGAAGAAACTACAAATAACATAGATAATACAAACGATAACAAGTCAAACGACTACGAGGATGTCTGCTACATCTGCCGCAGACCGGAGAGCGTGGCAGGCAAGATGATACATATCCAGCCGAACCTGTGCATCTGCAACGATTGTATGCAAAAGACCTTTGACTCCATGAGCAACGGTAATTTTGGCAACCTCGGAAATCTGGGAAATATAAGCAATATGGATTTTGGCAATATGCCTAATATCAGCATGATAAATTTGTCAGATCTGACAGGAGGCATACCAAACAGCCAGAAGCTTAAGAAGAAAAAACCAAAGGAAGAGAAAAAGGTCGAGCCGATTCTTGACATTCACTCAATTCCTGCACCGCATAGGATTAAGGCGAGTCTTGATGATTATGTGGTAGGTCAGGAGCATGCAAAGAAGGTCATGTCGGTTGCAGTATATAACCACTACAAGCGTGTCATGGCTGACAATAAGCATAAGGCGCAGGAAGAGAATAGCTCTGCAAAGCAGGCTTCAAATAAATATGATGGTGTGGAGATTGAGAAATCAAATATGCTCATGATCGGACCTACAGGTTCAGGAAAGACATATCTCGTAAAGACTCTTGCAAAGCTTTTAGATGTGCCACTTGCCATAACAGATGCCACATCACTTACTGAGGCCGGATATATCGGTGACGATATCGAAAGTGTGGTAAGTAAGCTTCTTGCGGCAGCAGATAATGATGTGGAGAGAGCTGAGCACGGTATCATTTTTATAGATGAGATAGACAAGCTTGCAAAGAAGAGAAATGCCAACCAGCGTGATGTGAGCGGAGAGTCAGTGCAGCAGGGTATGCTTAAGCTTTTAGAGGGCTCAGAGGTTGAGGTGCCGGTTGGTGCCAGCAGCAAGAATGCCATGGTCCCGATGACCACAGTTGACACGAGAAATATTCTCTTTATCTGCGGAGGCGCTTTCCCGGGACTTGAGGATATCATAAAGGAGCGCCTGAACAAGGAGGCTTCTATAGGCTTCAAGGCTGATTTAAAGGACAAGTATGATGGGGATGAAAACCTGCTCATGCAGGCAACTGTTGATGATATCCGCAAATTCGGAATGATTCCTGAGTTTATCGGACGACTTCCAATCATGTTCTCACTTGAGGCGCTCACCGAGGATATGCTTGTAAAGATATTGAAGGAGCCAAAGAATGCCATAATCAAGCAGTATCAGAAGCTTCTTGAGATGGATGAGGTAAGGCTTGAGTTCGACGACGATGCACTCTATGCCATCGCCAAGATGGCAAAGGAGAAGAAGGTCGGAGCCAGAGCTCTTCGTGCGATTATAGAGGATTTCATGCTCGATATCATGTATGAGATACCAAAGGATGACAATATCGGCACTGTTACAATCACTAAGGACTATGTGGAGAAGAAGGGTGGCCCGCTCATTCAGATGAGAGGTACACCTGAGCTTGCAGACAGTCAGCACGTTTAATTGTTAAATGATTATGAAATTGTGAATTGGCTGTAAATGATGCAACCAGGCTATGCGTAATGAATCTATGTGTAGTCTGTAATGATTTATAAACGTTCATATATCAAGAGGAATTGGAAAAATGAAAATTATCCACTGTGCAGACCTGCATCTGGATTCGAAGATGACCTCGAATCTGTCAAAGGAGCAGGCAAAAGAGAGAAAAATGGAAATACTGCGTACATATTCAAGGATGATAGAGTACGCCAAAAATAACGATGTAAAGGCGATTATCATAGCAGGCGATTTATTTGACACGAGAAATGTGTCAGCGACTGCCAGAAATCTGGTAAAGGATTCGATTACGTCAAATCCGGATATCGATTTCTATTATCTTAAGGGTAATCACGACTCGGACAATTTCATATCGAAGCTCGATGAAATCCCTGACAACCTTAAGCTTTTTTCTAATCAGTGGACCTCATACAGCTATGGGAATATCACAATAACAGGTCTTGAGATAGACAAGTCTAACCAGGCTGTCATGTACAATTCTCTTGTGCTCGACAATGACAATTACAACGTTGTCACTCTCCACGGACAGCTCGGTGATGAGATTTCAACAGGCGACCTTAAGAATAAGGGCATTGATTATCTCGCACTCGGTCATGTGCATGAGTATCAGAGCGGACAGCTTGACAACCGTGGCATGTACTGCTACAGCGGCTGCTTAGAGGGAAGAGGCTTTGATGAGTGTGGACAAAAGGGCTTTGTGGTGCTTGATATAGATGATGAGAAGCTCACGGCAGGCTTTAGCTTTGTACCGTTTGCGTACAGGAGCCTCTACACGCTGTATGTGGATGTGACAGGAGCCATGACCACACAGGATGTGGCTGTGAAGATGGAAAAGGCCATTTCGGACAGTGAATATTCATCGAGAAGCATGGTAAAGTTCGTGCTTGTAGGTGAGGTGGACGTGGATTGTGAGATAAACACAGATTTCCTCAAGGATATGTTCGAGGAATATTTCTACTATGAAAAGGTGTATGATGAGACAAGGCTTCTCATCAATTACAGTGAATACGAAAAGGATGCATCACTTAAGGGTGAGTTCATACGGATGGTGCTTGGCTCAGATATGACCGAGGAGCAGAAGTCTGAGGTCATCAGGTGTGGTATATCGGCGCTTAGCGGGGAGGAGATTTAGAAATTGAAATTAATAGCTTGTCACATAAACAACTTCGGAAAGCTGTCCGATCTTAATATCAATTTCAATGATGGAGTCAATGTCATAAACCAGCCAAACGGCTGGGGAAAGAGTACACTTGCGGCTTTTTTGAAGGCTATGCTGTACGGTTTTGATACGAAAAAAGAGCCGGGCGCCTTTGAGAGGGAAAGAAAGCTCTATAAGCCATGGCAGGGCGGCACTTATGGTGGAGAGCTTGATTTTGAGGCCGATGGAGTGGAGTACAGACTTGTAAGGACCTTTGGCCTCACAGAAAAGCAGGATGATTTTCATTTGTACAGGCTTGCAACCATGGTTGAGTGTGATGATTTTTCACCACTGCTGGGAGAGGAGCTTTTTGACCTCGACCGCAGCTCGTTCAAGAGAACGATATACATAGCACAGGCAGACTGCATGTTTTCGTCATCAGACAGCATCAGCGCAAAGCTTGGCAATATGGCGGAAAATACAAATGACATCAACAACTTCGAGTCGGCGACAGCGGACATTAAGGACATGATGAACAAGATGTCCCCAAACCGTATCACAGGCTCCATCAAAAAGCGTGTAAATACACTCACAGCCTTGGAACAGGAGCTTAAGAAGTATCAGGCCGCGGATGAGGCGGCAGCACAGCTTTCACAGAAAATAGATGAGAAAACTGCCCAGAAGAAGGAGCTTACAGGTATCAGAGCTGAGTATGGCAGGGCGCTTCAGGTGGCATCTGAGGACAGCAGAAAGCAGGCACTTCGTGAAAACTACGAGCAGCTTTGTGCCATTGCAAAGGAGAAAGAGAGCATTTACAATGCAGCAATGGCAGTTTTTGGAGACAAAGCTCCGGATGAGGCAGAGCTTTTGGAAAAGACAAAGCAGGCCGGAGAGCTTGAAAGCTTAAAGGCTGTAGAAGATAATCTGAGCTTTACGCCTGAGGAGGAGCAGTATTTAGATACACTTTCAGGTATGTTTAAGGATGGTGTGCCATCTGATGATGGTCTTGATGAGATGCAAAAGAAGATAGCAAACATCCAGAGCGTCAAGAATGAGTACAGTCACATGGAGCTCAAGCTCTCGCAGATGACCTCACTTGCAAAGATGGCAGATGATGAGGAGGAGCCGGAGGTGCCGGAGAAGACTAAGCTTGTACCTGCAGGTATTGTGCTTATGGTTATCGGTCTTTTGGCAGCGGCTGTTGCCACGGTATTCAGTCTGAATGAGAAGTACAATGTGAAGGAAATCATGTTTCTTGTGGTAGGCATAGCTGGAGTCGCTATGGCACTTTGCGGTGTTGTCATGATGGTCTATGGAATCCGTCTGAACAACAAAAAGCAGAGAGCATACATCAGGCTTATGGCTGAGCGTGAGGAAAATATAAAGCAGAAGGAGATACCGATTCAGGAATTAAAGGAGCAGCTTGAGCAGATTCAAAGCGGTATTACATCAATGGAGCATGAGGTATCGCAGTTTTTTGACAGCTTTTCGATTGAAGCAGATGAATCGCAGTATCAGGAGAAGCTTTATGAGCTTCGCACAAAGGCTCATGACTACAGCCGTTTCAACGAGCAGATAGGAAAGCGCGCCAAGACAAAGGCTGACTATGAGAAGGCAAAGGCTTCGCTTGATGAGTATTTAAGTCTCTATGGATATGACAGTGCTGCAGAATATACACAGGCACTTTCACAGATGAAAAAGCAGCTCGCAGAGGCCGGCTTTGCAAAGGAAAATATGGACAGTGCTCTTCAGAAGAAAACGCAGTTTGAGAATGACAACGATATGGACAAGCTTCTTGCACCAAATGAGTGTCCGTATACACTTGATGAGCTCAATGAGATGATTTCAAAGGTGGAAGGCAGCCTCGATGAAATCAGGGCATCCTTAGTGCAGTACGGCAGACAGATGGATGATCTGCAGGAGCAGCTTGATATGAGGGATGAAAAGGAACAGGAGTATCGCAACTGTAAGCAGATACAGGCTGAGGAAAAGCATAAGTACGAGATACTTGGGCTTACATCAGACTATCTGACCAGGGCAAGGGAGCAGTTTACTGCCAGATACATGGCGCCTATTTCCAATGGCTTCCAGAAGTACTTCGGTATCCTGACAGAAAATACAGACAGAGACTGGCAGGTGGATGCCAATATTTCAATAAAGATGAAGGAGCAGGGGCAGCTTCGCGATGTGAGAACCATGTCGGCAGGCTACAAGGACCTGATAGGCATATGTATGCGTTTTGCGCTTGTGGATGCGATGTATCCGGGCGAGAAGCCGTTCCTCATACTTGACGATCCGTTTGTGAATCTGGATGATGAGAAGCTTGCTCGAGGCAGAAGGCTGCTTGCGGTACTTTCGCAGGATTACCAGGTGATTTATTTTACATGTCATGGAAGCCGCGAGTAAATTTTGGTCGAAGCTTTGTTTATATTAATTGATAAATATGGTAGCATATTTTTATTTATAGAATATAATTATATGAGGGTCAAAATATCTTTTGACCCTCATATCTAAATATTATATCATATGAGGTAAAATATGCAGTTCATAGTATCAAAAAAGGAGTTCATTCCACCGGTAATAGCTCCTGATATCATAGAGACATTGGGCGATGATTACGAGATATGGACATATGAGGATTACGAAAGACTCCCACCACTTCTGGTGGGAGTTTATTCGTATTCGGCTATTCCAAAGTGTCTTGCTCCTTTATCCACGCAGGGACTTGTAAAGAGCGGTGTGTTCAGGCTTCAAAGGGAGTTTGTTCCGGGATTATACGGAAATGGTGTGTATGTGGTGGTTATTGACACAGGTGTGAATTATGCGCAGGAGGCTTTTATGACACCTGAGGGTAAGACGAAGATTGCAGTGCTCTGGGATCAGAATACGGATACGGTTTATTCTGAGGATGAGATAAATGCTGCTATTTTATCGGAAAATCCATATGAGAGCATACCGGGCGATGAGGATGGGCATGGTACGTTTGTGGCGAGCGTGATATGTGGCAATGACAGACCGCAGGATGATTTTGCAGGTGTGGCACCACAGGCTAAGCTTATTGTCGTAAAGCTGAAAAGGGCACCTCAAAAGCTGTATGATTTCTACTTTATTCCGGATCGTAAAATAGTGTACTCGGAGGTTGATGTGATGAGAGCAGTGCATTTTGCAGATGAGTTTGCAGGTCAAAAGGGAGCACCGGCTGTCTTTTGCATGGCGCTTGGCTGCAATAACGGAAGCCACACGGGAGCTGAGGATCTTTCAGAGTATCTGGACTATATCACGGCAAAAAGAGGCAGGGCTGTGGTTGCGGCAGCGGGCAATGAGGCGAACAGCAGGCATCATTATAAAGGACGCATAACAGATACAGTCGATGATATTGAGATAAATGTTGAGCAGGATATGGATGGCTTTTATCTGGAATGCTGGGCACTTTCACCTGAGCTATTTACGCTTTCTGTCATATCGCCTAGCGGACAGTCGAATCCGGCAGGGGTACCAATGCGAATAGACAGCGGTGAATACTCATTTCTGCTTGAAGGAACACAGGTGACTATTGACTACAGGCAGACCGGCAGACAGACGAGGGATTTGCTTATATTTATCCGCTTTGAAAAGGTGGTGAAGGGAGTGTGGACCATCAGGGTATTTCCACTTAGTACTATTGGTGGCGTTTTTAATATGTGGCTCCCGATGACAGGACTTCTTGATGCTGATGTGAGCTTTATTGTCTCGGAGCCTGATACCACGCTGACCATGCCTTCGGATGCCAAGCTTGTGATAACGGCGGGAGGCTATAATTCCCTAAATGATGCAATACTTTTAGAGTCGGGAAGGGGCTTTGACGCAGACGGTGGAATAAAGCCGGATCTCGTAGCACCGGCTGTGGATATCACAGGGGCAAATCTAAGAGGAATGTATATAGCACTAAGTGGCACATCGGCGGCTGCTGCAATCACTGCAGCGGTGGCGGCTCTCATCATGGAGTGGATGATAGTGAGAGGCAATGTTTTGCTCGCAAACGGAGTGGATATAAAAAATGTCATGGTAAGAAACTGCCGCAGAAAAGAAAAAACCGACTATCCAAATAAAATTTTTGGCTACGGATTCATGAATGGGTTTGCCAATTTCTAAGAAAACGGATATAATATATTCTAAAAGATAAAAAGGAAGGGTGAATGGATGACAAAAAGCAATAATTTATTAGCGGATTACGCTGCAAAAAAACAGGATATCTGTATTAAAAATGACACAATTTCAGATAGTCTTTTCAGGGAATATGGTGTCAACAGAGGACTTAGGGATGTAAACGGAAAGGGAGTTCTGACAGGTCTTACGAATATTTCGGAGATTGTTTCATTTAAAACGGGCGAGGATGGCAGCAGCGTGCCATGTGACGGACAATTGTGGTACAGAGGCTACAATGTAAAGACACTTACAAATAACCTCAAGCCCGGAGAGTTTGGTTTTGAAAAAATTGCTTATCTGCTGCTTTTCGGGCAGCTGCCATCTGAGAGTGAATTGGCTGAGTTTACAGAGGTTTTAGGAAGAAGCAGAACCCTTCCTACCAATTTTACGAGGGATGTCATCATGAAGGCTCCGTCAAAGGATATCATGAATTCCATGACGAGAAGTATACTGACATTGGCTTCATATGATCCTCTTGTAGCAAAGGCGGGTATCGACAACAATATCAGACAGTGCTTATCACTTGTTGCAATATTCCCGATGCTTGCAGTTTACGGTTATCATGCGTATAATCATTATGAAAATGATCAGAGCATGTATATTCACAGGCCGGATCCAAAGCTTTCGACAGCTGAAAACTTCCTTAGGATGCTCAGAGCTGACAATCAATATACAGAGCTTGAAGCAAGGGTGCTTGATATGGCACTTATTCTTCATATGGAGCACGGCGGTGGAAACAACTCTACATTTACCACCCGTGTGGTTACATCGGCAGGTACAGATACATACTCTGCTATCGCGGCAGCCATGTCATCCCTTAAGGGACCAAAGCACGGCGGTGCCAATATCAAGGTGATGGAGATGATGCAGGATATCCGTTCACATGTTAAGAACTGGGATGATGAGGATGAGGTGAGAGCATACCTTAGAAAAATGATGGATGGTGAGGTATTTGACCACAAGGGGCTCATCTATGGAATGGGACATGCGGTGTATTCACTTTCTGACCCGAGAGAGCGTATATTCAGAGGCTATGTGGAGAAGCTTTCAGTTGCAAAGAATAGAGATAAGGAGATGAATCTCTATAATACAATAGAGAAGGTGGCTCCTGAGATTATCGCTGAAAAGCGTCATATCTTTAAGGGTGTTTCTCCTAATGTCGATTTTTACAGCGGCTTTGTTTATGAGATGCTTGGTATTCCTATGGAGCTTTACACACCTCTTTTTGCCATTGCGCGAATCGTTGGCTGGAGTGCCCACAGGCTTGAGGAGATTGTCGGCATGAACAAGATTATCCGTCCGGCTTACAAGAGCGTCATGAAAGAGATAGAGTAACGAGAGGATGTTACAGTCTATCGTTCATACATCAATAATACGATATGTTGGGGATTGGACATATTTAAAAGAATCGAGGTATTATACAAATGAGTTTTACAAAGGTAAAAAAGGGCGTCTGTGCAGCAAAGGGATTTGTTGCAAACGGATTAAACTGTGGATTAAACAGTGACAAAAACAAAAATGACCTGGCTTTAGTTTATTCAGAAACACAGTGTCAGGCAGCGGCTGTTTACACAACAAACAAGGTGAAGGGCGCTCCTATTCAGGTGACAAAGGCACACCTTGAGGCATCAGGACATACGGCAAAGGCTGTTATTGCAAACAGCAAAAACGCCAACACCTGCAATGCTGACGGAGTAGAGAAGGCTCAGAGAATGTGCGAGCTTGCAGCAGCAGAGCTTTCGATTGATCCAAACGAGGTTATCGTGGCATCTACAGGAGTTATTGGACAGGTGCTTCCTATTGAGCCTATCGAGAGCCATATAAAGGAGCTTGCAAAGGGTCTTTCGGCAGACGGCAACGACAAGGCTGTAAACGCTATCATGACTACAGATACCGTTCCAAAGCAGTATGCGGTAAAGTTCATGCTTGGAGACAGTGAGTGTACAGTAGGCGGTATGGCAAAGGGAAGCGGCATGATTCACCCGAACATGGCTACTACATTAAACTTTATCACATCAGATGTTGCCATCTCATCGGAGCTCATCCAGAAGGCCCTGAGCGAGATTGTAAAGGTTACCTACAACTGCTTAAGCATTGACGGCGATACCTCTACCAATGATATGGTAAGCATCATGGCAAACGGCCTTGCAGGAAACACACCTATTACTACAGAGAATGATGATTATCAGACCTTTAAGGATGCACTGTACGAGGTGCTTTCAAATCTTACAAGAATGCTTGCAAAGGATGGAGAGGGTGCTTCAAAGCTTTTAGAGTGCACATGCGCAGGTGCGCCTGATCTTGATACAGCAATTATTGTGGCAAAGAGCGTTATCCGTTCACCACTTTTAAAGTGTGCTATGTTTGGCGAGGATGCCAACTGGGGACGAATCCTTTGTGCTATAGGCTATGCGGAGGCTGATTTTGATATAGACAAGGTGGAGCTTCACCTGCGCTCAACAGCAGGAAGCATCAAGGTGTGCGAGAACGGTGCCGGAGTTGACTTCTCAGAGGAGGAGGCAGCAAAAATACTGCATGAGGACGAGATTTACATCGACATAGATTTACACCAGGGAGATGTGTCAGCCAAGGCATGGGGTTGTGATCTTACATATGATTATGTGAAAATTAACGGAGATTACAGATCTTAATCTTGACAAGTAATATTGATTAATGATATTATTTTTCTAAAGTAATTAATTAAAAAAGTAAAGCGAACGAGGGCGTTCAGATATTAGGTTATCTGCGCCCTCTTTTTTGTTGGAAAAATCACATTTACAAAGGAGAGATTAGGAGGCGGTACATTGACTAAGAATGCATTGGATATGATTGATGAGAAAATAGTAGAGCTGCTGCAGGAAAATGCACGTATAGCGATAAAGGAGATAGCGGCACAGGTGTTTTTGTCATCACCGGCTGTAACAGCCAGAATAGAGAGATTGGAGAGCAAGGGAATCATAAAGGGCTATCATGCCACTGTTGATTCGGTTAATCTGGGCTATAAGATAAAGGCTTTTGTCAATCTGGACCTGGAGCCTGTACAAAAGGAAGAGTTTTATCCGTTTATTGAGAGTGTGGAGAATGTCATAGAGTGCAATTGTGTGACAGGAGAGTATTCTATGCTCATAGAGGTGAAGTTTTTAGATACGGAGGAGCTTGATGATTTTATCAACACTCTGCAGAAATTCGGCAAGACAAGTACACAGATAGTTTTTTCCACTCCTGTTGAGCACAGAGGCCTGCCTGTACATTCAGCTTTTGATGCATAAGATGATATGAGAGTCAAAAGATATTTTGCATGATTGAATGAAGTGTGCTAAAATAATTTGCAAAAATACTGACTGTTAAACATGATTTTGGATGCTTTGAATAGTCAGATATATTGATTACGGCAGGAGGATAATATGAGTAAGAAATTAGGCTTCATAGGTTGTGGAAACATGGGAAAGGCAATGATACACGGAGTGATGGCATCAGGCGAGGCACAGGCAAGCGATATTCTTGCATCTGCAAAGACCGAAAGCTCCAGAGAAAAGAATGCAGCAGAGCTTGGAATCAGGCTGACAGCGGACAATAAGAGCGTAGCAGAGTTTGCAGATATTCTGTTTTTAGCAGTAAAGCCACAGTACTATGAGGAGGTTATAGCAGAGATAAAGGACGCTGTTAGTGACGATGAAATCATTGTTTCGATTGCACCGGGCAAGTCACTTTCGTGGTTTGACGAGATGTTTGGAAAGAGCTTAAAGGTTATACGTACCATGCCAAATACACCTGCCATGGTTGGTGAGGGCATGATGGGAGTCTGTGCAAATGAAAGAGTATCGCAGGCGGAGCTTGATACAGTGCTTGATTTGTGCTCGGGCTTTTCAAAGGCTGAGATGATAGACGAGAAGCTCATGGATGTAGTGACAGCAGTCAGCGGAAGCTCACCGGCATATGTGTTTATGTTTATCGAGGCCATGGCAGATGCGGCTGTAGCAGGCGGCATGCCAAGGAGCCAGGCATATACGTTTGCAGCCCAGGCAGTGCTTGGAAGCGCAAAAATGGTGCTCGAGACAGGAAAGCATCCGGGCGAGCTCAAGGATATGGTATGCTCACCGGCAGGAACCACTATCCAGGCTGTACGCGTGCTTGAGGAAAAGGGCATGAGAAGCAGTGTTTTTGAAGCTATGATGAAATGCCTTGATATCTCCCGCAAAATGTAGTAGAATTATTGCATTGAGTTAAAGGAGAAAAGCAATGAGTCAGGCAAAGGTTGATAAATATAAGAATGAAAAGGCAAATCGTAAAAAGACAAATGCCAGAAATAAAGTAAAGCGTGTTATAGCACGAATTGTTGCAGCGGCGGCTGTAGTCGCATTAGTAGGCTGGGGTGGTTACTCCGGATATCAGTACTATGAGAAGAGTCGTCCGGTGAACTGCTATTACGCAGATATCAGTGCTGTCAGCGATTATCTACAGGGATTATCTGCAGACAGTGAGCAGTAGATTATATTTTTGATACATACATATATTTTACGATTTATATGATTAAGTTAAAATACCTCGCAGGTTACTGCGAGGTATTTTCAGTTTTTGAAGAATCCCCGGGCTCTTTTTGTGATTCAGATACAGTCTTTGCATTTTCTTCGGTATTTGAGCTGTCAGATTTTTTTGCTTTGGAGAGTGTGTTGTCAATTGCGTTGAGCAGCACTTTGGAGGTGTACTGACTTGTGTTTGCGTAGGAAATATTATCGGTGGATTGATTTTGCACAATCTGTGATACGAGCTCGTTCATCGCAGGCTCAACAAGCGGGTACATTGTTTCCACCGAATCAGTCATGTTTTCAAGGCTTATGGAGTTAATGTTATTGCTGTCTACCGCCACAGACACATCAATAGCCGCCCCACCCAGCGCTACAGAAGTATTGTACACACCCGGTGTATACATGCCGGTTTCTTCCACCTTGGGCTTTGGTTCATCACCTGAAAAATAATATGTAGCAGCGAAAATTATCAGAAGAAGCAGTATGCCAAGGAGCACTCCGGTCAGAATGACATGCTTCATTTTTACAACAACGATTTTTGTTTTTGCACTCATATGCGCCTCCTGTGGTTGTTTTATATATAATATGTGTGGGGATGCAAAAGTATGACAGATATTCCTGTCTATAACGAAAAAGAGATATCCATCAAGGATATCTCTTTTTGTTATAAGAGCGATAGACGGGCGCAAGACGTCCGGGGGACGTCTGTTCTGCGCCGACCGTTTCACGGCTTCCGGGGGATCCTGAAATCCTTATGCAAATGTATAAGCTATACTAGGTACATAATCAATGATGCATCCGTTGATAAAAACCAACACAATTTAGGAGAAATTAAAGGTTGAGAACTAAAACAACTATCACTTTCCAGGAATTGATATGCAGGATGCCTTAGAGTGTTTAAACAAACGCAAATTTTCTTAACCAAATAAGTGGTTAATTAACCAAACCGTGCCAAGGCTAGGCAAAGAAAAAGCCTTGTAAACACTGGGTTTACAAGGCTTTCTGTTGAGAGCGATAGACGGGGCTCGAACCCGCGGTCTCGACCTTGGCAAGGTCGCGCGTTACCAACTACGCCACTATCGCATTTATTAAGTTGTGTGCTCTCTTGTGTCGAGCACGTGTTATATAATACACGATAGAGGAGCATCTGTCAACAGTTATTTTGAAATTTTTTTAAGTTTTTTAGATAACCTTATAATAGAAGAAGCGCAGAACATGACACCTAATCAGGTGAAGGGAATTATGGTCTAAGCTATGCGGCAAAGCATATGATAGACAGTCCGCTTTGCTGGCAGATTACACTCTCGGCGGAAGAATGTGAGCGCTCGATGCTTGCGATGGATGCTGTGAAGCGATTATACTTCTGAATATTTGACTTAGAGAAAGGATTTGTGTTATCATTTTAATGACTTAATATTACTTATTGGTGACTTTTATAGTCATAGTTTTTGCCTGTTGACACAAAACTAATGTAAACCTATTTAAGAAATAAGTAATTCCTTTGGTTATTGAAACAAGTAAGACATCTGTCTATTTCACTTTTAAAGAAAGGAGTGATTGATATGGATAATAATAAGATTCAAAAAATTTTCCACTATATAATAGTTCTTTGGCTCGTGATTCTTTGGGCTATTATGATGTTTTGTCCTGAGCACATAGATACTATGAATTTTAAAATATTTTTTTCTATTTCACTTGCTTGTAGCATGATTTACTCTTTCTGTAGAGAGAAATACTTTCCTATGCAAACAGTCAGTAAAACAGAAAAATATGTTTCTATCATTTTAATAATACTGCTTTTTTTAAGGTTTCTGTTTTTGAAAAATTAAGTTATAGAAATACTTCTGTCTACAGTTGAAGCGGCTATCCTTTGAGATAGCCGCTTTTTTCGTAAAAAATCATTTATCATTATCTTTGTTCAGCCTATGAGAAAAATTCTCATTGGCGTTTTATTTTGATTCATCACTTTTACGTTCGTTTCAAAATTCACTCAAACAGATATGAAAAGTCATCAATATTGTAATCTCTAACTTCATAAACGATGTCATTCACTTTGACTTTATTATCCATAAAACATATTAGAGTAATTTCTCCCCCCTTTTTTTCTATTTTAATCAAATACTGCCATCCTTTATATTTTTCATCTGTTATTTCTTTTAACGAATACGAATTAAGTTTACTTATCAAATCCTCATATTTTTCTTTTTCTATTATAACATCTTGTTTCTGTCCGGTAGTTTGAGTTGATACTGTAATCTGTTCTATCCCATCTATCTTTATGTTCATAGATTTTTCATCTCCTAAATCATTCGAAATACAACCTACTAAAAGCACACCTGCCAATAATGCACTAAAGGTTAAACCAAATAATTTCCGAATAAACCGTTCCATATTTTCCTCCTTGTTTTTTGAAAATTCTACACACCACCTCAAAAATTAGCATCATAGTCTGCCAATTATCTATCTCCATTTTTGTACCTCTGAGGATTACTATAATACATAAAATCTCACCTCTCCATTATGAAGTAATGGTATTTATAGTCCCTCACTATATTCCGATTTGTATAACAGTAGTCTAACACATGTTGTTTAAAAATACTACAGCCAAGCTAATGTCTGTAATTTGCCCTAAAATTTCATTTTATGGAATTTGGACTACTTGATTTTCTAATTGCATACGCAATTCGTGAAATGTATCATTATACTGTTGATACATCAGACACACAAATGTAAATAGGGACTTTAATAAAAAGACTCTTGTAGAACAATCGCATTCTGTGTTAAAATATGTTCAACAAAAGCATATTTCTTACGAGTTCAGGGTGTTCGCACCGTCTATTTTCTTATCACATTTCAGAGGTCTATGCTTTTTATCCAATCAACGAACGAGAAAAGCAGGGACGCTGGGGTGGTGGTTCCTGCAAAAAGGGGGAACTGCATATGGAAGAGAAGAAGCCGAAGGCGAGGCGGGAGTACAAGGATACGGTATTCCGCATGCTCTTCTCAGACGAGAAGAATCTGTTGTCGCTTTACAATGCCGTGACTGGAAGGTCATATGAGGATGCGAAGGAACTTGAGATTGTCACGTTGGACAATGCGGTCTACATGGGGATGAAGAACGATCTGGCATTTTTACTGGATCTGCACATCTCTTTGTACGAACATCAGTCGACGAAGAACCCGAACATGCCGCTGCGGGATCTGTTTTATATTTCTCTGGAATATCAGAAGTATGTGAGTGACAAGTCGCTGTATTCGTCCGCATTGCTGAAGATTCCGGCACCCGTGTTTATTGTGTTTTACAATGGCGCGGAGGACATGGAGGAGCGCACGGAGCTTCGACTGTCACAGGCATACGAACACTTTGAGGGAGAGCCGAATCTGGAACTGAAGGTTATGGTACTCAACATCAATGCCGGACATAATGCAGAGCTTATGGAGCAGTGCAGGATGCTGAAGGAATATGCACAGTATGTGGCAAGAGTCCGCGGGTACACCGCTTCTATGAAGCTGGAAGAGGCGGTGCGGCGGGCGATTAAGGAGTGTATTGCGGAAGGGATCTTAGCGGATTTCCTTCGGAAGAATCGTGCGGAGGTGGAAATGGTGAGTATTCTGGAATACGATAAGGAATATGAAGAGAAGAAGCTTCGCAAAGCGGAGTACGAAGCGGGGGAGCAGGAAGGTCTGAACCGGGGTCTGGCACAGGGGATTGTGGAGACCGGATGCGCCTACGGCGTATCGAAGAAGGAGATTCTTGAGCGGCTGCAGGAGAGACTGAACATATCCTGCCAGACGGCGCAGGAGTATTTTGCAATGTACTCGGGCAAGAAGATCTCTTAGTCCGAGGCTGCCAGAGACAGGGTGCTGACACATAGGCGCACAAGTACACAGGTATAGACGCTGTATAGACGGACGGAGACAGACTGTCACAGACATCGGAGCCCGGCATGCTGACAGACACACCACAGCATGCCGGGCTCTTTTTGCGTTACCACGTTACATTGCGTCGCATCTCATTTCGTGGTAAAATAAAGCTATCTTATGAGCTGATCGGGATCTAAGGGGGTCCGATGAGTGTAAATGGGGAGTATATTTCATAATTAAGGAGGGTTTTTTGAATGAAAAACAAAAAAAGAATTCTGACAGGGCTGCTTGCGGCAGCCTTGGTTGTGCCGCTGTTTGCCGGCAGCGCACAGACAGCTGCGGCTGCGGAGGCGGCCGGGAAGACACTGGATGTGGTGTTCACACACGATACCCACTCCCATCTGAACAGTTTTTCCACAGTGATTGACGGAGAATCCACAGAGGTGGGTGGATTTGCAAGGATCAAGACAGTGATCGATGAGCAGAAAGCGGAGAATCCGGACACGCTCGTGGTCGATGGCGGTGATTTTTCCATGGGTACGCTGGTGCAGACCGTCTATGAGGATGAGGCGGCGGAGCTCCGGATGCTGGGCGCAATCGGCTGTGAAGTGACGACGTTTGGTAACCATGAGTTTGATTACCGTTCCAGCGGACTGGCACAGATGCTAAAGAGTGCAGCCGAAAGCGGCGACGTACTGCCGGAGCTTGTGGTGTGCAATGTAGACTGGGATGCGATGGAGGCTGCGGGGTTAAACGACGGACAGCAGCAGATCCAGAGCGGATTTGAGGAGTACGGCGTGAAGGATTATGTCGTGCTGCAAAAGGGAGACATCAATGTCGCTGTGACAGGTGTGTTCGGTGTGGACGCACTTGCCTGCGCGCCGACCTGTGAACTGTTATTCCGCGATCCGGTGGAAGCGGTCAGGGAGACGGTGGCAGAGATCAAGGCAAATGAAGATGTGGACATGATCGTCTGCGTATCTCACAGCGGTACGTGGGAGGATGAGAGCAAATCCGAGGATGAGATTCTTGCCAAGAGTGTGCCGGATCTTGACCTGATTATCAGCGGTCATACCCACACAGAGCTTGCGGAGCCGATCGTGCACGGCGACACGTATATTGTATCCACGGGAGAGTACGGCAGGAAGATCGGAGAACTTTCCATGACCCAGAAGAGCGATGGCAGATGGGAGATAACGGATTATAAGCTGGTTCCGATTCTTTCGACCATCACTGCGGACGGAGCGACCCAGGAGAAGATTGATGGCTTCATGGAAGCGGTGGATACCGGCTATCTCGCAGATTTCGGGTACACCAAGGATGAGGTGCTTGCAACCAATAATGTGCAGTTTTCCACGCTACATGATCTCGAGTATGAGCACACGGAACACAATCTGGGTGACCTGATGTCGGACGCCTATGTGTATGCTGTGGAGAACTCCGATGATTTTGACGGAGTACCGGTGGACGTTGCCGTGGTTCCGAGCGGTACGGTGCGCGATACCTACACGGCCGGGGATATTACGGTGGAGCAGGTGTTTAATTCTTTTTCCCTTGGCATCGGTCCAGACGGCGTGCCGGGATACCCGCTGATCAGTGTCTATCTGACAGGGAAGGAACTCCGCACAGCCGCGGAGATTGACGCATCTGTCTCCGATTACATGACGACAGCCAGACTTTATATGAGCGGACTTCATTTTACATACAATCCGAACCGCATGATTTTAAACAGGGTGACGGATATTTATCTGACCGATGAGAACGGAAGCCGCGTGGAGCTTGAGGACGATAAGCTGTACCGCGTTGTGGCAGATCTCTACAGCGGACAGATGTTAAGCGCGGTGACGGATATGTCGCACGGACTGTTGTCGCTTGTGCCAAAGTATGCGGACGGAACGCCGATCGAGGATTTTGAGGACGTCATCGTGATGGAGGGGAACCGCGAATTAAAAGCGTGGGATTCGATTGCCAGATATATGCAGTCCTTTGAGGATACGGACGGCGACGGTATTGCCAATGTGCCGTCTTACTACAGCCAGATGCACGACCGCAAGGTGGTGGATGAGAGCCGCTCGCTCGGCGATCTTGTAAAGAGCCCGAATAAATATGCGGCTATGATTGTCGCCGTGATTCTGATTGTGATAATTCTGGTTGTATTACTGATTGTGTTAGTGGTAAAATTGATAAAACGCATACGGAGACGGAAAGCGGATACAATACATAAAAGATAATTGAAATACAGGAGACCATTATGAGTGCGCAGGATAAGACAGAGCAGGTGTTGCGGGAAATGCATATCATGTATGCCAACAGCGAGGTGTATGATAAAGCGACAAACCGGGTTATCATAGACAAAAAGAAGGCGTTAAATCTCCTGCAGCGTCTGAATGTCTGCATCTACGAACTCATGGAGGAACATGAGCTTACCCAGCAGAGCCGCGATGCAGCGGAACGGCAGTTCCGCAGGAAAACGGACGGTATTGTCGAGGATGCGAACCGCATGGCGGAGGATGTGTATGCCGGATCGGTCATGTATACGGATGAGGCGCTTCACCGCGTACAGGATATCATGCAGGATGCGATGGACTCTGTCCGGGAGATCTGCGATAAGATGAATGATGCGCTTGCGCAGGAAAAATCAAATGTGCGCAGAGATCAGTCGGAGTTAAAGAGCCACCTTGAGGATTTAAGGGATACGAACAAATACATGAATCTGATCGAGCAGCGCAACAAGGAGATTGCAAAGGAACGCGCGAAGCGTGAGCAGGAGGAAGAGGAGGCGACTTCCGTCTATGCATCCGTAAAGCCGGAGATCAAGATAAACGAAGAGTATTTTGAGAAGAACGGGATTCCGTTAGAGACAGAGGAACCGGAGGAAGAGCCGGAGAAGAACACCGGTGAGACCGGGGCGGAGATAAAAGTAAATCTTGATGCGGAATACTTTAAATGGAAGGAAGACGCTGACGGCGGGAAAGAGGAGAAGAAACCGGAGCGCCATTCTTTCTTTGGCAAGCGGCCGAAGTAAGAGAATCAAAAGGAGCAGATCCGGAGAAAGATATTTCCACCATTCAATTTCATACAGGAAGCAAGGAAGAAGTATTGCCGGGTTATACGCCTGAGTTCCCCTATATTGCATCTCACGAGGTGCTTGGGGGACTCAGGCGTTTTGTTACGTCAGCCGGTAGGCGCGCGGCGACATGCCATAGTGTTTCCGGAACGCGTCCCCGAAATAATTGCCGTCGGAAAAACCGCAGATCCCGGCAATTTCAGTGATCGAAGTGTCCGTCGTGCGCAGAAGGTGCGCGGCGTTCTGAAGGCGGATGTGTGTTAAGTATTCCTTAAATCCGAATCCGGTTGTCTCCCGGAATTTTTTGGAAAAATAAGTGGGATTCATATGTGCGACCGCCGCGGCGGCTGCCAGTGAGACCGGTTCCTCGTAATGTTCGTAGATGTAGCGCGCGCTTTCCTGGATGGCGGTGCTGGTCTCGTCCAGAAATTGCGGAGTCTGGTGGACATCCTGGCAGCGCGCGATCTCAACCAGAAGCTCTGAAAAAAGACTTCTGGTCATGAGCGGTGCATAAGGATCGCTGCTTTCGGATTCAAGGCGCAGGCGCGTCATCAGGCGTTCTAACTGCGGACGGCTGGAAGACGGAATGGTGAGTCTGCTGCGGGAAAAAAGCCCGACGCAAAGATCCGGACCGCTGGCGGCAGACACCCGGTGTAAGTAATCTTCCGAAAAAAAGATGTTGATGCGCTCGGCAGGACGCTTGGTTTCATAGAGAACGCGGTGCAGCACAGAGGGAGGAATCATAATCAGATCCCCTGGAAAGAGCCGGTAAATGCTGTGGCTGATAAAACAGCGGCACTGACCGGACAGCAGGTAATAAAATTCGTAGTACGGGTGATAATGGGATTCTCCCATATCAAAATGCGAATCGCGCTGTACCTGCGTAATTTTAAAATCGGCAATGCGGTCGTGACAGCTGGAGGAAGCGAAATCGTTCATAGGTATAACTCCTGTTTCTGGTTCCGTGAAGGTTTCTGCGGAATGGTGATTCTGGATTTTTGCCTGCAATGACAAAAAATCAGTAGTATAAAGCAAAATAACGGAAAAAATTCGTATAAATAAATATATTTTTGTTATACCATGGGAGAACAGAAAAGTAAAGAAACGCAGATACAAAAAGAATGGAGAAGAACATGCAGGCAGATCTTTCAAAAAAGGACGAACAATTTCGCAAGTTTTCCCTGAACGGACCCATGTGGCGGGTGGTATTGTATGTGGGATTTCCACTGGCGCTCTATGAGAGCCTGAACCAGCTTTTTAAGATACTCGATACCATGATGGCGTCACATATCGGCGCATCCGCGGTGTCCGCGGTCGCGTATCTGTCCCAGATCAACATGATGATCTCGGCGGTGGGAACCGGGCTTGCGGTGGGCGCCAGCATCAAGGTGAGCCAGGCATATGGGGCCGGCGATTTCATGCTGGTAAAAAAGCGTGTCAGCACAATGTTTGCCATGTGCGGGGCGCTCGGTATCGCAATACTGCTTGTCCTGGTGCCGTTCACGCCGGAGTTCCTGCGCCTGATGAATACACCGGAAGAATTTATTGCGGACGGGAGCACGTATTTCAGGCTGGAGTTGTTCGGAATGGTCATCACGTTTTTCAATAACGTCTACATCGCCATTGAGCGTGCCAGAGGAAATTCCAAACGGATTCTGATTCTCAATACGGCGGTCATCGTAGTGAAACTGGGGCTGACGGCATGGTTTGTCTACGGGCTGGACGGAGGCATCAATATGATCTCCTGTGCGACGATCATCTCACAGAGCTTTCTTCTTCTCGCTGCGTGCATCAATATGAACCAGAAGGGAAATGCGTTTGGCTTCTCATTGCGTGCCATCTCCATAAAAAAGGAGGTCATCTGCCCGATGCTCACGCTGTCGTTTCCGGTCATCGTGGAGCGGATTGCGTTTGCGGTTGGAAAGGTGATTGTCAATTCGATGAGTACCGTCTACGGTTCCTGGACGGTGGGAGCGCTTGGAATCTCCAACAATATCGGCGGAATCACGACAAACCCGCAGAACGGATTTCAGGAGGGAGGCTCCTCCATTATCAGTCAGAATCTGGGGGCTGGCAGACCGAAGCGCGCGCTTTTGGCGTTCCGCTGGGTGCTTTACATTGACATGCTCATCGGACTGGTCATCATGACGGCGTCGCTGTTATGCTTAAACCAGCTGGCAGGTCTCTTTGCCGGGGACAATGCAGAGTTTGCCGAGATGATCAAACAGATTTACCGGTTTGAGGCGGTCGGAGCAATCCCGCTCGGCGTCAACGCGGCGGTAATGGCGCTGCTCTATGGATTTGGAAAGACGCGTGTGACGCTGGTCATGAACTTCTGCCGTGTCTTTCTGTTCCGAGTGCCGGTACTTTGGGCGTTGCAGCAGTTCACGGATCTCGGAAACGTCAGCGCCGGCATTGTCATGGCGGTGAGCAATGTGGCGAGCGGCGTGCTTGCAGCGGTGGTGGGCGTCATCGAGATACGCAGAATCTGTAACACATACGATGTGCGGTATTTTGGCGGAGAACGGAAAAATTAAGAAATAAAAACTACACCTATAGATTGCAAATATTTCAACTCTATGTTAAAATGTCTAAAACAGTATCAATTCGATAGAATAAAGGACAGGACATGAGTATTAAAGATAGAATTCTGAAAAGGCGGGAAAGATTTGCATACGAACGCGCACACTGGGTGGATGCGGATCCCGAAGAGAGCTGGTTTTATCTTATGACGAACATACAGCGCAACAACCTGTATTCGCTGGTATTGATCGGACCGGCAATTTTTTGCATCTTATTTTACTATTTTACAGGGATTACGCCCAATATTGCGCTGTCTTATCTGATCATTGACATGATCGTCATCTTTTCCAAGAGGCATTTTGCAATCCGAAGAATCCGGGAGGATCAGGCGTATGCCCGGCTCGGTGACCGCACAGAGGTTCTTTTGCAGATGGCGCGGGAACTAAGTGAAAAAGACCAGATGAAGAGGGAACAGAATACAGATCACACAGATAAAAGGGATAAGAATAAAAGACACAGGAGAAGAGGAGGGACAGACAAAAGAGACAAAAGAAAGAGTGACACTACGACCGGGTAGCGTCCGTGTGCTTCATGACTTCGACAAGTTCACGCAGAATACGGATCTGCGCATCGGTGAGGTCTTTTACCTCGATGATCGTAGCGTAGGAATCGGTCGTGGTTCGTCCAAGAATATAGTCCGTGGATGTGTGATAGATATCAGCCAGTGCGATCAGGCGCTCCAGACTGGGGTTACGCTCCGTTTTCTCATAAGCGCTGATTAAGGCAGGCGTTACACCGAGACGATTTGCGACTGCACTCTGGGACAGATGATTCTTTTCACGTAATTCAATTAAACGGTCTGCCATATTCTTGTCCATAATCAACGCCTCGCTTTCCTGCTTAGTCTAGTGCACTTTTCCCATACTTGCGGTTATGAAGAGTTCAACTGCAAGTTGAAAATGGTACTACTTAGAATATGCATGACATGAAAAAATACACCCGCTGAAGATAAAGAATATCATAGCAGGTGTATTTTTATCATTAAAGGCGCAGTTGTCACTGATATGGCAGAAAGCCCATTTGAAGCGGGATCAGAAGCCGTCGCCCTCGCGGTAACCGGTTTTGCTGGTGATCATTTCACTGTTGTTTTTCACTGTATCGGAAGGCGTGTAAGCCATATCTGTATAGAGGAACTGATGAAGTGCCGTGACATTGGACGATAGGTCGCAGGGAATCACGACATCTCCCACTTTGTCATAGCGGTGGGCGGTTTTTTCATATGGGAACCCGTTGGTCTCGCTGAGCTTGTAATTAAAAATATTGGTGGCGAGTGCAAGCAGATCCGCATTGGAGAAGCTGGTCTGAATATCGCTGAAGAGAGTGTTGATTAGTGCGTTGAGCGTCTTCAGATCGGATTTTTGTGCTTTGGCAATCATAGCTGAAAGTACCGCACGCTGACGTTCCGTGCGCTTGTAATCATCACCGCCGCCGTAACGGATTCGTGCAAATGCCGTTGCCTGCACGCCGTTTAAGGTGTAAGTTCCGCCGGAAGACGGGCAGGAAGCGGTATTTCCGGTAAGGCGGTTTAATTCCTGAATATAGCCGAGCATCAGGCTGGCTTCGTCATCGGTGATCGTCATTTCCACGCCGCCCAGCAGATCCACACATTCGACAATTGCACTGAAATCCACCGTCACATAATCTGTGATTGCAAGATCGAGATTGGTATTGAGCATTGAGAGCGCCTGCTCGGGTCCTCCTTTTGCGTAGGCGGCGTTGCATTTTTCAAAGACTCCGCTGCCGGTGTCCAGATAGGTATCCCGGTAGATGGAGACCAGTTGGACCTCGTGCGTTTTGTTGTTGATATTGGCGAGCATAATGACATCGCTCCGCCCTTTGGACAGGGAATTGTTTGTACGGTTGTCCAGACCGAAGAGAGCAACTGTGCGATAGTCTGACATGGCATCCATTGTTTCGGAGGACAGATCTTCATTGATGGCGACCTGATCCATGTCAAGCTTTGTTTTCTGTATTTTTGAAAGTTTTACAACTGCAAACAACAAAAGAGTCAGTAGAAGAATCAGAATAATTTCTGCAATCAGCAAAATGACTCTGCGGCGTTTCTTCGTTTTTTTCTTTTTCATATCAAAGATCCTCCAGAATAAAAGCATGGTTGGGTTACCTGCTTATCTTAAAGCGGGAATATGTCGCCCGCAATAAAGATTCTCTTAATTTTGCGCGCAGATTTTTAAAAATAATTAAGAAATCTCCTCTATAACAATTTGCGCGTGTCTGTTAAAATGAAGAAAACAGGCAATAGAAAGGCTGATATGCAGTGCGATATCTGCCACGTTAGAATGGAGAGAAGAGAATGCAGACAATTCTGGTATGTGATGATGACAAAGAGATCGTGGAAGCGATCGACATATACTTACAGCAGGAAGGCTATCAGGTATTAAAGGCGTACGATGGAGAGGAAGCGCTTGAGATCTTAAAAGAAAAAGAAGTCCATCTTCTGATCATCGACGTCATGATGCCGCGGTTGGACGGCATCCGGGCAACGTTAAAGATCCGGGAGGAGAGCAGTATCCCGATCATTATTCTATCTGCGAAAACGGAAGATGCGGACAAGATTTTAGGACTTAATATCGGCGCGGACGATTATGTGGAAAAGCCGTTCAATCCTCTGGAACTGGTGGCACGTGTAAAGTCGCAGCTTCGCCGTTATACGCAGCTTGGCAATGCGGCAGAGAACGACGCGTCCGTATATACCGTCGGCGGTCTGTCGATCAACGATGATTTAAAAGAGGTCACGGTGGACGGGGAGACGGTTAAGCTGACGCCGATTGAATACAACATTCTGCTTCTCCTTGTGAAGAATCAGGGGAAGGTATTTTCTATCAACCAGATCTATGAGAGCATCTGGAACGAGGATGCGATCGGTGCGGACAATACGGTGGCGGTTCATATCCGCCATATCCGCGAGAAGATCGAGATCAACCCGAAAGAGCCGCGCTACCTCAAGGTAGTCTGGGGCGTGGGCTATAAGATTGACAAGAACTAGAGGAGCGTCTTTATGGAGAAAAGATCCTACAGTTACGGAATGAAAATAACGGGAGTGCTCCTTCATTCCTTTTTTACAATCGTTCTTACAGTGTCCGTGTTCCTTCTGGCATCGCTTGTCAGCAAGAATATTCTGGAGCTTACCGATATTGGAACCGATGATTTCCTTAGTTCCGGGTATTATCTGAAATGCATGGAGCAGAAGTGCAATGATCTGAACGATTATCTGCTCCTGACACAGAAAGGCGCGCTTCGGACAGCGGAGGATGAGAAACGCTATCTGCAGTATACCAATGAATTTAAGCAGGAGAGTACAAATTTCTGCTACTGGTATAAGATCAATGGCGTGTGGTATACTAATCAGCCAGATACCAGAGAGGGGCAGCAGTTCGATACGCAGACGGTTCTCATGGAGGCAAAGACCATGGGAGATTATCTGCTTTACGATATGGAAGACAAGGAATTCGGCACGGATATCCGGGGACTGGAGAATTATTTTTTCAGCAATAACGGCAATCAGATCTACTGGCCCCTGGAAGACGTGGTGCTTGTCATCGGCGTGGACACACAGCTTTCGGCAGGGGATGATCTGCGGGATGCCAAGATAGAATATGAAAGGCTTCATCCGTGGATCAAAGTGAGCATTGCAGGGGCAATTATCAGTCTGCTGGGCTGGATTCTGACGCTTGTGTACCTGACACTGGCAGCGGGACACAAGGAGGGGGAGGAAGGCATCGCCTTAAGCTCCATTGACCGCATCAAGACCGAACTTATGATTGCTGGCTTTGTGTTTTTATCGGCGGAGCTGGTTATGCTGCTTGCGAGAGCAAGCAGCCGGGAATGGGAGGTTGCAGGTCTCCTTGTCGCATCAGGGACCATCAGTTTTCTCATTGATACGCTGTTTCTTATCTTCTATCTGAGTATGGTGCGTCGCCTGAAAGCGGAAGTGATGTGGGAGAACAGCCTTGTGTGCTGGCTTGGACGCGGGATTGAGAAGACGTTCCGGGAAAGGTCTGTCACAGTTAAGATTTTGATGATCTTTGCGATTCATATGATCGTCTGCTTTTTCCTGGCGGCGGGAGCGTTTTACTACAGAAATGTGCCGGCACTCATTGCCCTGCTCTTATTCAGCGCCATGGAGGCATACATTCTGCTCCGGAAAGCGGTGGAGCACTATCAGATCCTGCAGGGAGTTGAGGAGATTGCGGACGGTGATATCTCTGCCAAGATTGAAGTTGAAGAACTTCACGGTGAGGACCGGAAGCTGGCGGAGACGAACAACAATATCGGCGCCGGACTGTTGCATGCCGTGGACGACAGCACGAAAAACGAGCGCATGAAAGCGGATCTGATTACCAACGTCTCCCATGACATCAAGACACCGCTGACATCGATTATCAATTATGTCAACCTTATACAGCGCGAGGATGTGGACAACGAGCGCGTGAAAAACTACGTGAAGATCCTGGACGAAAAGTCCCAGCGCTTAAAGCAGCTCACAGAAGATCTGGTGGAGGCATCCAAGGTCAGTTCCGGGAATGTGAAGCTTGAGATGCACAAGATCGACATTGTGGAACTGGTGTGCCAGACTGGCGGCGAATTCAATGAAAAGTTCGAGGACAAAGAACTTACGATAGTGACAAAGCTTCCGCGCCAGGCGGTCTACATCTGGTCAGACGGACGGCACCTCTACCGCGTGATCGAGAATCTCTATAATAATGTCGCCAAGTATGCACTTCAAAAGACGCGTGTCTATGTGGAAGTGCAGGCGGACGAAGAACGTGCCGTCTTTTCTATTAAGAATGTTTCGGCGCGGTCACTGGCAAGAGAGAACAGCGAAGTGGAAGATCTGACGGAACGGTTTATCCGGGGGGATTCCTCCAGAACGACGGAGGGAAGCGGTCTGGGACTTTCCATCGCGAAGAATCTCACGCTTCTTATGGGAGGAATGTTTGATATTTCTGTGGATGGAGACCTGTTTAAGGCGACCATCGCTCTTCCGCTCTATGTGGAGGAACAGGAAGAAAGGGGGCAGTGATATGGTAAAAGCAGTGAGCTTTGATATGGACGGGGTACTCATTGACACGGAAAAATGGCTGAACAAATACTGGCGCCAGGCGGCAGCGGAGGCGGGGTATGATATGACGGTGGAGGATGGTCTTGCGATCCGGAGTCTCGCGGCAAAGTATGCGGCGCCGTTTCTGCAGAAGCGGTTTGGAGCGGATTTCCCGTACTGGACGATCCGCGAGCGGCGCAAGGAACTGATGAAGGCGCACATCG
>OGNZ01000163.1_pt1 | contig 56950 bp, 55 predicted proteins | sample 1573601 | NCBI WGS metagenome assembly OGNZ01 (sample SAMEA2582009, study PRJEB24529) | metagenome | biome: Human gut stool | place: China | collected 2011
TCAACCTCTTCGGTCTTTCACTTAAGGTAAGAGCTATGAAGAAGCTTGAGAACGAAAAGAAGAATAACAAATAATACTTTAAAAAATATTATATAACAAGTATTATAAAACAAAATCAGGAGCTGCCACATATATATGTAGCAGCTCCATTTTTCATCTTTTATAATGTTTTATGAGTTTTTATAAGCTCTTATAAACTCTAATAAACTCTTATCAAACATTAATCTCAGATATTTCTATATTCTTTTTCTCCTGTTTTTCACAACCATTCCATATATCAAAGTAATAACATAAGAAGCTGCTGCCAGTATACACATAACACCCATAACCCTATAAGCAATCTGAGTATCTATAAACACAGTTCTTCCTAGATATCTGTTACTTACAGCCGCCATACATCTGTTTCCAATTATATTTGCAATAAAAATATATATACCACCTGTTATGACAAATATACATGGGAGTGTGTACCTTACAACCCTGACAGGATTAAATGCAATGATAACAATCAATAATGTGATATATATTAAAAGCATCAATATCTTAAACACAACAGACGTTATTATTCCATATACCTTTATAAGCGGCTGCAGACGATAAGATATATCACCATATATACCACTGGCATAATTATTTATAGCCTCATTTGCAGCATTTTTACTATAGCTAAGAGCTGCCCTGACTATTGTTTCCTGTATATTTCCCATATTGATATTAGATGCTATTTTGTTATATGTCATATCCATAAGCTCATCCAGCTCTGCATCTATATTAATCTCTATATCATCAAAGGATTTTTCTTTAAGCATCCCGTCAACCATAGCCGTTGTATATTTCTGTGCTATTCTGTCTACTATCTTAGAATCCTCTATACTTGTCTGAATTCTGGATAACGCCTCCATATTATCCCCAAGTGAATCAAAAACAGTATCCATAAAACGGTGCGATATAGCAGCTGACAGTCCTGCATCCTTTAACATGCTTGAGACATACATAGGTGCCGTTACACATACAATAAGTATAAGACCTGCTATTACAGATATTAAACCAACACCTATCTGTGTCCATCTATGAGCAGTATCCCTGTATTGTCTGTATCCATATGACATATATATTCCTTCTTTCTGTTTAGATATAACAATTCCGTAATCTTCCTACGCAATCACATTAAAACAATCACATTAACATAATCATATTAACACAATTATATTAATACAACCATAAAAAAATGTAATAGATTTAGTGCTTTCTTACATTTTCCTGAATCTGTTATACCGCTGTCTTGCAAGTTCTTCCTTGTCCATATCAATATATCTGTACATAAAATCACATATCATGCGTTTCATATATAATGTCACTCTTTTTATATTATTTTCATTTATAACCGGATATTCCGGAATGACCTTCTCTATTATGCCAAGCTCATATAAATCTGCTGCCGTCAGCTTCATTATTTCCGCAGCCTCTTTTGCTTTCTTAGAATCCTTCCACAGTATCGATGCAAAGCCTTCTGGTGAAAGTATTGAATATATGGAATTCTCCATCATCCATACCTCATTGGCAACACCTAGTGCAAGTGCACCACCGCTTCCACCTTCGCCAGTTACTATTGACAATACCGGAACTGTAAGACTGCTCATTTCATACAGATTCTTTGCTATAGCTTCTCCCTGGCCTCGCTCTTCTGCACCAAGACCGCAATATGCTCCTGGAGTGTCTATAAAACATATAACCGGTCTGTTAAATTTTTCAGCCTGCTTCATAAGCCTTAGTGCCTTTCTATACCCTTCGGGATTAGGCATTCCAAAGTTTCTTGATATATTCTCTTTAGTAGTCTTACCCTTCATATGTCCTATGACTGTTACAGGAATGCCGCCAAATGTTGCGATTCCACCTATTATTGCTTTATCATCACAAAAGTTTCTGTCACCATGAAGTTCAAAAAAATCTTTAGTTATTTTTTCTATGTAATCTGCGGCATTAGGTCTTTCACTGCTTCTTGCTATTTCAACCTTTTCCCATACATCATACTCATTATACAGATTATTATCAGCCTCAGCCTTTTTTTCTTCTTCTCTATCTATCTTTTTGAAATATATATTATCAAGATACTCAAGATACTTCTTCATAATATCTGAATTGCTCCGGTATGTATCCACATTTTCTTTAACTTCTGTATAAGCTCCACTGTACTTATGTATGTCAAGCAGATGCGCAAGTGTCTTCTTTAGCTCATCCCTTTTAACTATCGCATCCACAAAGCCGTGCTCTAACAGAAATTCAGCTCTCTGAAACCCTTCTGGCAGTTCCTGTCCTATAGTCTGTCTGATAACTCTTGGTCCTGCAAAACCTATAAGGGCACCTGGCTCTGCAAGTATAATATCTCCAAGCATAGCAAAGCTTGCAGTTACACCTCCAGTTGTAGGGTCAGTAAGAACAGTGATATATAAAAGTCCTGCCTCATCATGTTTTTTTAATGCGGCACTTATCTTTGCCATCTGCATAAGAGATACTATTCCCTCCTGCATCCTGGCTCCGCCTGAGCATGTAAATATAATAACCGGCAGCTTCTGCTCTGTAGCCTTCTCAACTGCCCGTGTAAGCTTTTCACCTACAACTTCGCCCATGCTGCCCATAAGAAATCTTGTATCACAGACACCTATAACAGCTTTGCTGCCATCTATCTTTCCAACACCGGTTATTACTGCCTCATCAAGATTTGTTTTTCTTTTAAGATTCTGGATTTTCTCCTCATAACCTGGGTATTCACATGGATTGCTCTCTTCAATGTTAGTATCCCATTCTGAAAATGTATTCTTATCCACTACCATGGATATCCTTGTTCTGGCATCCAGCTTCATATAATATCCACATTCCGGACATACACAATTATTCAGATACATGTCCTCTGTTAAAATTATTTTTGAACAAACCGGACATTTCGTATATAATCCATCTGGAACATTTATATTACTGCTATCCAGATTGTTGATTTTATTTTTATGGATATTCTTTTTAAACAAGCCTTTTATCTGCATATAAATCCTCATTTCCACGCACTCTTACTGTGCATAACGAACAACTATTTTTTACATACCTGTGGATACTCCTCTGGTATGAAATCTGTACTGACATCACCTTTAATAAACTTCTCATTCTGGCATATATCATACATAAAATCTGTATTTGTTGTGACACCTTCAATAATAATCTCGCCAAGGACACTTCTCATCTTCTCAATCACTGTTTTCCTGTCGTTTGCATATGTCATAACCTTCATTATCATGGAATCATAAAAAGGAGGTATCGTATATCCACTATAAACTGCAGTATCTATTCTTACACCATTACCACCTGGTATATGTATATTCTTTATTGTTCCCGGATTAGGTGCAAAGTTCTTTTCAGGGTTTTCAGCATTGATTCTTATTTCCATGGCAGCACCATGTATCCTTACATCCTCCTGCTTAATACCAAGACTTTCGCCGGCTGCTATCTTTATCTGTTCCTTTATAAGATCAACACCTGTCACAAGTTCCGTTATACCATGCTCGACCTGAATACGGGTATTTACCTCCATAAAGTAATAATTGTCGTTTTTGTCAAGAAGAAACTCAACTGTTCCTGCATTTTCATAGTTAACTGCCTTAGCCACTGCCACTGCAGTATCTCCCATTCTCTTTCTTAATTCATCATTCAACGCAGGAGAGGGTGATTCCTCAACTAACTTCTGGTGATTTCTTTGTATTGAACAATCTCTTTCACCAAGATGAATTGTATTTCCATATTTATCAGCTAATATCTGGAACTCTATATGTCTTGGCTTTTCTATATATTTTTCTATATACATTGTGCCATCAGCAAAGCCATTCACAGCTTCTCTCTGTGCGTTATCGAATTCCCTTTTAAAATCTTCTTTTGTATATACAACACGCATCCCCTTGCCACCGCCGCCAAGTGCAGCTTTAACCATAACAGGATAACCTATATTGTCTGCAAGCTCTTTTCCTCTTTCTGCATCCATAACTGGTTCTTTGGTTCCTGGAATAACTGGAATACCTGCTGATATCATTGTATTTCTTGCTTCCTGTTTATTACCTGTTTTCTCTATGATATCTGAATCTGGACCTATAAATGTGATGTTACATTTTTCACATAATGATGCAAACTTACTGTTTTCAGAAAGAAATCCAAAGCCTGGATGTATTGCATCTGCATGTGTAGCTACTGTTGCACTCAATATTCTTTCCATATTAAGGTAACTATCCTTAGCTGCTGCCTTTCCTATACATACACTCTCATCAGCCAGCTGCGTATGAAGTGCTTCCTTATCCGCCTCAGAATATACTGCAACTGTCTGTATACCCATTTCCCTACAGGCTCTTATTATTCTAACAGCTATTTCGCCTCTGTTCGCTATCAATATCTTATTAAACACAGCTTCATCTCCTTATAATCATTCCATAATCCACATATTATATTTATAACATCAGACGGATTAACCTACCATAAATGTAAGCTCTGCTGTAAGTGCAACCTCGCCATCTACCGTCGCAACAGCCTTTCCCACGCCAACTGGTCCTTTTTTCTTTATAATCTCACATTCCATCTTAAGTTTATCACCAGGAACTACTTTTCTTTTAAATCTTGCATTATTAACTGCACCAAAATATGCTGTTTTACCTTTGTTTTCTTCCAGCGAAAGTATCGCAACAGCGCCTACCTGTGCGCATGCCTCTATCTGAAGGACCCCCGGCATAACAGGCTCAGCTGGAAAATGTCCTGCAAAATAAGGCTCATCATATGTAATACACTTATATCCTGTTGCCTTTATTCCAGGCTCAAGTTCATCTATCGTATCCACAAGCAGAAAAGGATGTCTGTGTGGTATAATATCCATTATTTCCTTTGTTGTAAGCATACTTAACTCCTTATATTAAATAATCGAATTTCATATATATAATGTCGGTATCAAAAACCCATGCCTTTGATACCGACGTATTGTCAGACTGGTTTTATAACAAACATAGGCTGTCCATATTCAACCATCTGTTCATTATCTACAAGAATATCAGTAACCACACCATCATAATCACTTTCAATCTCATTCATAAGCTTCATTGCTTCTACTATACCGATTACCTGACCTTTTTTAACCCTGTCACCTATTGCTACATATGCATCAGCTTCCGGAGATGCTGAACTGTAAAATACACCTACAAGTGGTGAATTAACAGTAAGCACATTATCATCAGAAGTTTTAATATCCGATTTATTCAATCCTGATTCATTGCCGTTATCGCTATTAACTATATCATCAGCACCGGCAGTTTCTTTAACAGCTGCCCTGTCACTTCTGTCAGCGCCAAGCGAAAGCTTAGTGTCGCCATCTTCCATGCTAAAGCTTGTAAGTGAAGATTCTGATACAGCATTAATGAGCTTTATTACATTTTCTAATTCCATATATTATCTCCATTTCTTCATGACCTTTTATTCATATTCTGGTATTCCATATATCTCACCAGCAATCTACTTATGTACTTTAAGCGTTCATCATATTATGAATACTTTCTTACTATAAGAGTTGCATTATGTCCACCAAAACCAAGAGAATTCGTCATGACTACATCAACGTCCTTTTCGATTCCTTCATCCTTGACATAATTAAGATCCATTTCTTCCTCTGTTTCTGATAGTCCTACATTTGGATGTATATAACCATCCTGGATTGACTTGACACAGGCTATGAACTCAACTGCGCCCGCTGCACCAAGCAGATGTCCAACCATGGATTTTGTTGAACTTACAGGCACATTGTAAGCTGCATCCTTAAGTGCCAGCTTGATCGCCCTTGTCTCAAAAAGATCATTATGATGGGTACTTGTTCCATGTGCATTTATATAATCGATATCATCTGGTTTTACTTCTGCTTCCTTCATGGCACTTGTCATAGCATATGCAGCTCCACTTCCATCCTCCATAGGTGATGTTATATGGTATGCATCAGAAGAACAGCCATAGCCTGTGATCTCTGCATATATATGCGCTCCTCTCTTTAAAGCATGCTCCAGTTCTTCAAGTACAACCACACCTGCTCCTTCACCCATGACAAAGCCATTTCTTTCTTTGTCAAATGGGATAGAGGCTCTCTTAGGGTCTGTAGATGTTGAAAGTGCTGTAAGCGCAGCAAAACCACCGATTCCAATAGGAGATATAGAACTTTCAGTTCCACCTGCAAACATAACATCTGCTTCTCCATGCTGTATGCTTCTATAGCCTTCACCTATAGAGTTAGTTCCAGTAGCACATGCTGTAACAACATTTATATTCTTACCCTTTAAACCTAGCTGTATTGATACATTGCCAGCTGCCATGTTAGTTATCATAAGAGGTACAAGAAGCGGATTAATCCTAGATGGACCCTTTTCAAGAAGCTTCTTGTGATTGCTTTCCATAGCTTCAAGGCTTCCAACACCAGAGCCTACTGATACACCAACACGGAAAGCATCCTCTTTAGCCATATCAAGCCCCGAATCCTTCATAGCCTCATGCGCGGCCGCAACAGCATACTGGCTGAACTTTTCCATCCTTTTGGCTGCCTTGAAATCCATATAATTCTTAGCATCAAAATCCTTTACCTCTGCTGCAAGCTTAACCTTATAATCTGTTGTATCAAATCTTGTTATATTATCTATTCCAACTGTATTCTCTTTAACAGAATTCCAGAATTCATCCACACTTAAACCTATAGGTGTTATTGCACCCATACCTGTAACAACTACTCTTCTCATCAGATATTCATACCTCCATCTACTGATATCACCTGTCCTGTTATGTATGCTGCTTCATCTGATGCCAGAAATGCTACAGCATTGCTTATATCATCCACGCTTCCCATTCTTGAAAGAGGAATCATATCAAGTACTGACTTCTTCTGTTCATCAGATAAAACCTTTGTCATATCTGTATCAATATATCCAGGTGCAACTGCATTAACAGTTATTCCTCGCGATGCAAGCTCCTTTGCCGCAGATTTGGTAATACCTATCACACCTGCTTTAGAAGCACTGTAATTAACCTGTCCTGCATTACCAGCTATGCCTACAACTGATGACATATTGATTATTCTTCCGCTTCTTTGCTTTAACATGTATCTGCTTACGTGTCTTATGCAGTTAAATGTTCCCTTAAGATTAACATCTATAACTCTGTCAAAATCTTCCTCTTTCATTCTCATGATAAGACCATCTTTTGTTATACCTGCATTATTTATAAGAATGTCTATTCTCTTATATTTATCCATTATATATGTAATCATTTTTTCAGTTTCTTCATACGAATCAACCTGACACTTGTATTTTTCTGCCTTTCCGTTGGCAGCCAGAATATTTTCAACTGTTCTATCTGCTGCCTCATCATTACCACTGTAATTAACAATAACCACAGCCCCCTCTTTGGCAAAACGGGCAGCTATAGCAGCTCCTATTCCTCTGCTAGCTCCGGTTACAAGCACTATCTTGTTTTCATATCTTTTTATACAATTATCCATACACATAACACACTGCCTTTCATCGATACAATATTGCTAAAGCCTTACCAATATCTTGTCTGCATTTATTGCCTGTTATTTTATAACTACTTCCTTTTCCATGCTCTTAGCTATCTTTTTAACAAAGCCAGATAAAGTCTTTCCTGGTCCCACCTCAACAAATGTATCATAACCATCGGCTATCATTTTTCTGACTGACTGTTCAAAACGTACTGAACTATATACCTGCTTTGAAAGAAGTTCTTTTATATATCCACTGGATGTATTCTCATCCACATACTCAGCTGTACAGTTTGCCACATAAGGATACTTCACTTTATCAAAAGTAACTTTTTCAAGATCCTTCATAAGCTTATCACCTGCGCCCTTAAGAAGCTTTGAATGAAACGGTCCACTTACATTAAGAAGGAGTGTTCTTCTTGCTCCTGCTTCCTTAAGCACTTCCATAGCCTCCTGTACACATTCCTTTTTACCTGATATTACTATCTGGCCAGGGCAGTTGTAATTAGCTGCGGAAACTGTATCAGGATACATATCATTATCAGACTCTGTGTTCCCACTTTTATCCTTGTTATATTTAGCAAGTACACTGTCAACCTCATCTGATGTAAGCCCGATAACTGCAGCCATGGCGCCTATACCAGCCGGAACCTCCTGTTCCATATATATTCCACGGTTTCTTACAAGTCTTACACCATCTTCATAAGATAGCGCACCACTTGCAGTAAGTGCACTATATTCACCTAATGAAAGTCCAATAGCTGCATCATACGTAAGGCCCTGCTCAACCATATCAGCAAGCTGGGCGATTTCTGTTACATATAACGCAATCTGTGTATACTCGGTTTTATCAAGAAGATCATTTTCTTCAAATATTAAATGCTCCATATTGATACCTGTCAGTTCACCAGCCTTCTTAAAGCACTTTACTGATGAAGTGCAGCTATTATAGCTTTCTCTTCCCATTCCAGTACGCTGGCTTCCCTGTCCTGGAAACATTACAACTGTTTTTCCCATACCTTTTAAATCCTCATTTCCATACACTGTTTTATGCCAGCTTATTATGTGAATTATATACCTCAGAGACTTCCTTCATAAGCTCCTTAATAATCTCTTCACATGTCTGTTCCTTATTGACAAGACCTGCTATCTGACCTGCCATTACAGTTCCCTGCTTGACATCACCATCCACAACAGCCTTTCTTAGTGTTCCAAGAGTAAGTCTTTCAAGCTTTTCAAACTCAACGCCTTCTTTTTCCATATCAAGATACTCTCTTGTCATGCTGTTTCTAAGTGACCTTACTGGATGACCTGTACTTCTGCCAGTTACTACTGAATCTATATCCTTGGCAGCTATAACTCTGTCCTTATAATTCTGATGGACATTTGACTCCTTAGCCACAACGAATCTTGTTCCCATCTGTACAGCCTCTGCACCAAGCATAAATGCCGCACATACACCTCTGCCATCACCTATTCCGCCAGCTGCTATAACAGGAATATTAACTGCATCAACAACCTGTGGTACAAGTGTCATGGTCGTTTCCTCGCCGATATGTCCACCTGATTCCATGCCCTCTGCTACAACTGCATCTGCTCCGGCACGTTCCATCATTCTTGCAAGTGCAACTGATGCCACAACAGGAATAACCCTTATTCCAGCTTCCTTCCAGGCCTTCATATATTTGCTTGGATTGCCTGCACCTGTTGTTACTGCTTCTATATGCTCATCAATAACAAGCTGTGCTATCTCATCTGCATAATCACTTAAAAGCATAATATTAACACCAACTGGCTTATCTGTTATCTTTCTTGCAATATGTATCTGTTCTTTAACCCATTCTGCCGGCGCATTAGCTGCTCCAATAAATCCCATTCCACCGGCTTTGCTGACGTGGGCTGCCAGATTAGCATCTGCAACCCATGCCATACCGCCCTGTATAACAGGATATTCTATATTAAGAAGCTCTGTTACACGAGTTTTCATAACTTATCTTCCTTCCTGACATTTATAACTATTTCTGGTTAGCCTCGATATAATCAACAACATCCTGTACTGTAAGAATCTTTTCAAGCTCCTCAGATGGAATAGTTACTGAACACTCATCCTCAAGTGACATAACAAGTTCAAAAAGATCAAGTGAATCTGCCTTAAGATCTTCCTTGAAATTAGACTCAGGCTTAATAACTGCCTCATCTATACCTAACTGTGCTGCAACTAATTCTCTTACTTTTTCAAACATAATGTTAAATCTCCTTAATTCTTATTATTTTTTATTATATGTTGTCGGGGTCAAAAGCCCACAACTTTGATATCTATGGCAAAGCTTTTGCCATAAACATCTTATATATGTTAAAATGCCGCTTATCCGGCTGCCTGATATCTTTTAGTAAGCAGTCTGCAAATATCTATATAATAAGCTTAGCATCTTTAACCGTGCTACCATACAAGCAGAATACTTCCCCAGCTTAATCCTGCACCAAAACCGGCAAGTACAAGCTTCTCTCCCTGTTTTAAGCTTCCATTCCTGTTTAACTCATCAAGCAGAATAGGAATGCTTGCTGATGATGTATTTCCATATTCATTCAGATTGACTGGAAACTTATCTTTATCAGCCTTAAGTCTTTTAGCTACACTCTCTATAATACGTACATTAGCCTGATGCAATATGAACTTATCAACTTCATTAATATCCATATTATTATTATGTAAAAGTGTTTCTATAGCTGTAGGAACACTCTTTACGGCGAATTTAAACACTTCCTGTCCATCCATATGTATAAATATATCTGTGCTGCATGAATCAGAAAATCTTCTGCCACCTGTTAAAACAGATGCACCTGTTCCATCATTGTAGATATTGCTGTCAATAATTCCTCTTTCATGACCAACTAAGGCACCTGTAACATCTTCTGTGTTGTTATCAACTGCTTTAAGAACCACTGCACCAGCACCATCTCCAAAAAGCACACACACACTTCTGTCTTTCCAGTTAACTATTTCTGACATTTTTTCTGAACCAATAACAAGTGCATATTTATACGAACCTGCCTTTAACATTGAAGCTGCAATATCCAGGGCTGTAATAAAACCTGAACATGCTGCACTTACATCAAAACACATAGCATTTACTGCTTTAAGCTTTGCCTGTACAAGTGATGCCTGATTAGGAAAAGCATAATCAGGAGTTGACGTTGCAACTATAATCAGACCAATCTTAGAAGCTTCAATACGTGCATCCTCTACTGCATTTCTTGCAGCGTTATATGCCATATCAGCATTATCCATATCTTTTGCTATATGTCTGTTACATATACCAGTTCTTGTCCTTATCCACTCATCACTCGTATCTACCATTTCTGACAGATTATCGTTAGTCAATATATCTGGTGGAACATAGCTTCCTGTTCCTATGATTCTTGTTCTTATCATACTTTTTTGTCCTTATTTATTTGACTTACTAACAATTTGATTATCTTACTTTGATTTTCAAACATTATTTTTATACTACAAAACTTATGTGTTTGTCAAGGTTATTTTGATATTCAAATTATTAAAATATACTAAAGCAATAAAAAAAGACCTGAAACAGATTATTACATCTGCTTCAGATCCTTTTTAACTTTTAGTTTAACTTCTTTATCCGGCGTGAGCGATTCACATATCTTTCGTACCGCCTTCTGATATGACAACTTATCTAACTTTAAGCAGTCGGTATCTGTAAGATATTCCCACGTTCTTTTTGGAAATGTAACAAAACATTCCGCAAGAAGCCAGCCTGCTGCCATCTGTGTATAATATCCATAGGCCGAAAAATCCCTGTTTACAAGTGAAAATATATCATCAAGATATAAACCATTAGCACAATTTATTTCATCTGTGCTTTCTATATCTTTAATAGTAACCTTTTTCATTCTCGGTCTTTTCATGCCATGCATATCAACCTTTAAATAGTGGTCTAACAGCATTATAAGCCCTACTCTTGCCCTGTATTCATCAAACGATTCTATACATTCCTTTATGTATGGCAGAAACTCGTCCCGAAACATATCCATAACCCTGAATTCTACACAGAAGCTGTCGTTTACAGCCCAGTTGTTCACAAGAGGAACGAATGTGTTGAAGTCTTTTAAAGCCTTCTTAAAGTCTTTCTCCTTCGCTGTTCCCATTCCTATTATGTAGCTTCTAAGCAGTGTTTCTTCCTGATAAATATCCGGTTCACTAAGCAGCTGCCGGAAATCCTTATTCTCCTTTATCAGCTGTTTTGCATATTGCTTTAATACCGGTTGTCTTATTCCTATTATATTATCGCAGCCAGGAATAAGTGAGGATGTAAATGCTGCATATTCTCCTTTATCAGTCATCCCCAGAAGTTCATTTCTTATATATTCCAGCATTATTCATAAAGAGGATACTTATCTGTAAGCTCCTTAACCATTGCCATAGCCTTAGCCTGATTAGCATCAACATCATCAACAAGTAATGCAATAGCTTCTGCTACTACATCCATATCTTCTGTATTGAAGCCTCTGGTTGTAACTGCGGCTGTACCAAGTCTGATACCACTTGTTACGAAAGGTGAAGCTGGATCGTTAGGAATAGTATTCTTGTTACAAGTAATGTTAGCTGCATCAAGAAGCTTTTCTACTTCCTTACCAGTCTTATTCTTGCTTAAAAGATTAACAAGCATAAGGTGATTATCTGTACCACCAGATACGATATCAAATCCTCTGTTCATAAGACCTGAGCAAAGAGCCTGTGCATTGTCAACAATATTCTTAGCATAAGTCTTAAAGCTTGGGTCAAGGGCTTCCTTTAAGCATACTGCCTTACCAGCAATAACGTGCATAAGTGGACCACCCTGAATTCCTGGGAATACAGACTTGTTAAACTTGAACTTCTCAGCAGCTTCTGCTGATGAAAGAATCATACCACCTCTTGGTCCTCTTAATGTCTTATGTGTTGTAGTTGTAACTACATCAGCATAAGGAATTGGGCTTGGATGTTCTCCACCCGCTACAAGACCAGCGATATGAGCCATATCTACCATAAGATAAGCACCAACTTCGTCAGCTATCTCTCTGAACTTCTTGAAGTCGATGACTCTTGCATATGCAGATGCACCAGCGATAATCATCTTAGGCTTACATTCCTTAGCTATTCTTAATACTTCATCATAATCTATAAAACCTTCGGCTGTAACACCATAAGGAACTATATTAAAATATTTACCAGAGATATTAACTGGTGAACCATGTGAAAGGTGTCCACCACAGTCAAGGCTCATACCCATAACAGTGTCACCAGGTTCTACCATAGCAAAGAATGCTGCTAAGTTAGCCTGTGCACCTGAATGTGGCTGAACATTGGCATATTCACAACCAAATAACTTCTTAGCTCTCTCAATTGCAAGTGTTTCAACAACATCTACATATTCGCAGCCACCATAATATCTCTTTCCAGGATATCCTTCTGCATACTTGTTAGTAAGAGGGCTTCCCATAGCTGCCATAACAGCTTTACTTACAAGGTTCTCAGAAGCTATTAATTCAATATGGCTTCTCTGTCTTGCTAATTCATCATCCATAGCTTTAGCTAATTCTGGATCATAGTTCAATACTTCATCAAATGAATACATATTACAACCTCCATTTTCTATAGTTGTAGTTATACAACCTGTATAACTATTAATTTTATAGATTATTTAGCAATAAGTCAATGTATAATTATACATTTGTACAATAATTAAGTTATTTAATACAATCTTCTTTAGAATATCCGCCTTAGAAAGTTATATAAGCCATTATTCCATACACCTGCCTCGTGTCCGCCGTGTCTGTAATAGAATATATGGTCAATTGAATGTTCTGTCATATATCTTGAATAATTCTCTGATGATACCCTGCAATATGGATCTTCATCACCTGTTACTATAAGTGTAAGAAGTGGTACTTCCCCGCTTTCCTTAACAAGCTCAGGAAGAAGATATCCCCTGTTGCCATATAATGTTTCACCGCTTCCTGTATTAACAACTCCTCCAACAGGCTCAAATGCACCTACATACCCAAATATATCAGGGTGTGCAAAGCATAAATAAAGAGCTTCCCGTCCACCTAATGAATATCCCGCAATTCCTGTGTATTCCCTGCCTATCTTAGTTGAATAATGCGAATTAATATATGGAATAAGAGCATTAATCACATCATTTTCACAGGCATCATATCTTGCAGTTAAATCCGAAAATCCATAATCAGATTCCTGCTTTCCGTCAACATCCGTAAATACAGTAAAGCTTACTAATATCATATCGTTGCGGTTGTATTCATACACAATATTCTGTGCTGTTGGTCTTGCACCAAGAACCCTGTAATCTTCATATGTTCCACTCATTCCGTGAAGAAGATATACTACAGGATAGCTTTTACTCTTATCATATCCATATGGAAGATACACATTGGCATTTCTTGCAGCATTAGTAGTTGGAGAATAATATTCTATCTTCTCAATCTCACCATAATTGCCGCCAAAATGTTCTGAATTAAACGCTTCTGGTTCTTCATAATTAGTATCATTCTTATCATAAGAGAACAACATTACCGGATAATCGTGATTAACTCCAGCTTCGTCTGTTGTACTATTATTTTCATTAACACTGTCACCATTAGTATTTTTGTTACCACTACTGCCATTATTATTGTCTACGCTGTTACTACTGCTTACAATGCTTGCATTATTAGAAGCTGTATTCTTACTACCAGTACTATTGCCACAACCTGTTAACAACAGGCTTGCTGATAATGCAAATGCCATTATAAGTGCCTCTGTTTTTCTAATATTATTTCTTCTCATAATTAATCACCTCATATAATTATTAATTAAACCTGATTATTAACTCTACATTTTGATAATAGCATTTAGAGTTAACTTCAAGTCAAGCATAAAATATTCCTATTCTATCTAAATTCCCTATTACATAAAAAAACAACAGCTGTCTTTTATAAATAATGCAGACATAAAATGTCATTTGCACTCCTTATAATAAACATACTGTTGTCTTATAAATATTAATAACCCTGCAAAACCATCCTGATTATATTATTAATTACAACTTATAATAATCAACTGCTAGTCTTGCAATACATTGTAATCTGCTTAATCTCTTACAATCCATTTAGTTATCTACTGAACTCTTTAAATCCTCTGCAAGAAGATATATGTTATGTAATATATTCTTACAGTTCTTCATACTTTCAACTGTTGTGTCAGATACTTTTAGGCCTTCAGTTGAAGCAGCTGCTACCTCTTCTCCTGTTGCTGATAAATGTGAAATATTATCAGAAATAACAGAAGTTGAATCCAGTATCTTGTTAATGCTCTGCTCTGCAGAATCTATATTGTTCATAAGATTGTCAACTGTTTTTCCTACGTCCTCAAAAGTCACTCTTGTATTATCAATAAGTTCATTCTGCTTATTAACTGATTCAACTGACGCTTTTATGCTCTCATTAGCTTTCTTCGTATCTTCATAAAGATTATTGATTATATCTGTTATGCTTGAAGATGCATTCTTAGTCTGTTCTGAAAGCTGTCTTATCTCTTCGGCTACTACTGCGAAGCCCTTTCCGGCTTCTCCTGCTCTTGCTGCTTCTATTGAAGCATTTAATGCAAGAAGGTTAGTCTGGCTTGAAATCTCTACGATAGAACCAATAAATCCCTGTACATCATCAACCTTTTCTGTAAGACTGTTAATCACATCTACGATTATATTGCTTGCATCATGTACATTCTGTGCCTGCTCCTTAAGTTCAACTACTATAGCCTTACTATCATTAACAGTCTCATCTGTTCTGTGTGAGGCCTCAACCATCTCGCTTATCTCTTTTTCAGCAATATCAGTGTTTTCCTGAATCTCTGCACACATAGTAGCCTGTCTTTGTATGGCTTCTGCTGTGCTTTCTGTGCTTTCTGCTATATCTTTCATTGAACTGTGGTTTATATCTATGCTCTTTTCTAACTCATCAAGCATATCCATAGCCTGTCCGAAATGTCTGGTTATATTATCAGCTACAGCAACCATCTTCTCGTTATTCTCTTTCTGTATAACTGCTGCTGCCTCTATCTTGTTCATATTCTCTGCAAAAAACTGCTTAAGCAGCTTTGTTACACTAAGAGATATACATGTAACAATAACCAATACTAATATAGCAAGAACCCTGCTTGCCATAACCACTCCATTATACATATTATAATCCATAATAAGTCTTATGACATTAGCAGCTATCGAAACACCATCAGCCCACAATATTAGTTTTTCATTAAGATATACCATCGAAGCCATAATCAAAGGAAGTACATATGTCCATACACCATCAGTTGAATTAAGCAGTATAAGAACAACATATCCAAGTGCCATTGATACCGCAATCGTTAATTCACACACTCTGGTCTTCTTCCTTAAAATATAAGCAGCTACTGATACAATAATTACCGCAAGTGCCACAACAAACTGTATTAAAATCTTTCCTTTGTTATGTCCGTCACCCAAACCTAATGCTGCCATCACTGTCAGCGCAATATAACCAAATACTATGAGAACTGTAAATAAAACAGTCCTGTTTGCCCTTATATACTGATTCTCTGTCATAATTTTTCTCCCGTCTTTTGTTATAGTTTTGCCAAGATTTATAAAAAAGTATATACCCATGATTATCCAAATGCAATATTTTTGCTGAAAAAAAGCAGATAAAGCTATTATTTTTATTCAGTTTTAACAAAGTATTGTCTAAAAATATAATTAAAAAAAGCATTTGAAAATATCCATTAAATACTTTCAAATGCTCTTAAAATATTATTCCTGTTCTGACTCTGTAATTCTGATAGATAAGTCTTCAAGCTGTTTTGCATCTACTACATCAGGTGCGTTAGTAAGAAGACATGTTGCATCCTTTACCTTAGGGAAAGCTATAACGTCCCTTATTGAATCTCTCTTAGCCATAAGCATAACAAGTCTGTCAAGACCATATGCAAGTCCTGCGTGTGGTGGTACTCCATACTTGAATGCATCAAGTAAGAAGCCAAACTTCTCGTTAGCAACTTCATCTGTAAGACCAAGTGCCTTAAACATTCTTGACTGTACATCAGCCTGATGGATTCTTACTGAACCACCACCTATCTCTGTACCGTTAAGTACAATATCATAAGCCTTGGCACGTACTGAACCTGGGTCTGACTCAAGCTTATCAAGATCCTCATCCATAGGCATAGTAAATGGATGATGCATAGCTACGAATCTCTCTTCTTCATCTGACCACTCAAACTGTGGGAATTCTGTTACCCAGAGGAACTTATAATCACTCTTGTCAAGAAGTCCCATCTGTCCTGCAAGTTCAACTCTTAATGCACCGAGTACATTCCATACAATCTTGTTTCTGTCAGCTGCAAAAAGTAAAAGATCTCCTGGCTTACCTTCCATAGCCTCAACAAGTGCATTCATCTCATCCTCAGTCATAAACTTAGAGAATGAAGACTTAAGTGAACCATCTTCGTGAATAGCTATATAAGCAAGACCCTTTGCACCATATCCCTTTGCAAAGTCGACAAGTGCATCAATCTTCTTACGAGGCATACTTCCCTGTCCATTGGCATTAATACCTCTTACAGTTCCACCATTCTCGATAGCCCCTGTAAATACGCCGAAGCCACAGTTCTTTACTATGTCTGTAACATTCTTAAGTTCCATACCAAATCTTAAATCTGGCTTATCAGAACCAAATCTATCCATAGCTTCCTGCCATGTCATACGCTGGATTGGAAGCTGTACATCAATATCTAATACCTCTTTGAAAAGATATGCTAAAAGTCTTTCATTAACATCAATTACATCATCAACGTCAACAAATGACAATTCCATATCTATCTGAGTGAATTCCGGCTGTCTGTCAGCTCTTAAATCTTCATCTCTAAAACATCTTGCAATCTGCATATATCTGTCATATCCAGAGCACATAAGCATCTGCTTAAAGAGCTGTGGTGACTGTGGAAGTGCATAGAATTTTCCTGGATGAACCCTGCTTGGCACAAGATAATCTCTTGCTCCTTCCGGCGTTGACTTAGTAAGCATAGGTGTCTCTATTTCAAGGAAACCTTCATTAGCAAGAAATGCTCTTGTAAGAGTGGCAACCTTGCTTCTCATAATGATATTAGACTGAATATCAGGACGTCTAAGATCAAGGCATCTATATTTAAGTCTTATATCTTCTTTAGTATTAATATTATCCTCAATTGGAAATGGAGGTGTCTCTGACTCAGAAAGTATTCTTAACGATTCAGCCGCAATCTCAATATCACCGGTCTTAAGATTGTCATTAACTGCTCCACTTCTCTTAATAACCTTACCTACTACAGCTATTACGAATTCATTTCTTAATGTATATGCCTTGTCAAATCCTTCTTTGCCGATAATATTCTCATCAAAAAGAATCTGTAAAAGACCGCTTCTGTCTCTTAAATCCACAAATATAAGTGAACCAAGATTACGTCTTTTAGCAACCCAGCCCATAACTGTAACTGTACTGCCAATATCTGCACTTGAAACTTCTGTGCATCTGTGTGTTCTCTTTAAGCCAACCATTGACTCTGCCATAGTTAATTACCTCATTCTTCTTAGCTGTATTAACAGCCTGTTTTATTTGCCCTAAGGCATAATTAGGTTACTCCTAATCTTGACTGATTTTTAGTATATCACTTATATCCAAATCATCAATATCTAATCTGCTATTATTAATCAATTCTATAGTCGAATCTTCGTGAATAAGCCTCTGGAATAAAAGGAATACTCTGATATCCATATTCTTAATCTCATCTATCATAATTGTAACAGCAGTGTCTATATCAAATGCTTTCCTATATGGTCTGTCTGATATAAGTGCCGCAAATTCATCTGCAACCTTTAATATTCTTGCTCCTAATGGTATCTGCTCACCAACAAGCCCATTGGGATATCCGCTTCCATCAAAACATTCATGATGTGAAAGAACGACATCCATTATATTATCTGAATAATCGTATTTTTTCAATAGATCATAGCTTATCTTTGAGTGCATACTCATATACTGCTTCTCATCTTCCGGAAGTGCCTCATCGGTTCTTCCATACAGATATTCTGAAAGCTTTAACTTTCCAACATCGTGAACCATCGCAGCAATCTTTAATTCGTATGCCTCATCTTTAGACAAACCACACATCTGTGCAAGCTCATATGTCAGATTGGCAACAAGCACTCCGTGCTTAATTCCACTTTTAAAATCATTAATCATATAATCAATGAGTTCATTATTGTTATTCTTCATAATTCTACCATATCAATATACTTAATGCTGAATCAATTCCATTCAGACAATATTATATTATATTTTTATGTGAAAGAAATGTCAATGTCCTTATCGGCTATATTTAAAGAGAAACCTTGTATACACGTTTATTTAAGCTTTGCAAAATGTTCTTTAGCAAATTCCATATCCTGAACCGCCTCAAGAGTTCCAACATAATTTCCCTGCTTGTCCCTTACCGCAATATATTTAACAAGCATAGTCCTTCCTTGTTTATCCATCCAGACAGGTACTTCATCAAGTGTTCCTATCCTGAATTCTTCTATAATTCTTCTGACCTTTGCCTCAATCTTTGGTGGGTGGCACGAGAATACCTCCCTGTCAATTGCCATAACAGGTCTTTTAAATACCTTTGACCCTTCATTAAAATATCTGTTGATATTATCTTCATCAACAAATGTTATCTCCATTGGTATTGCATTAAGCAGTGCCTCAAGCTGCGAAAGTGTCATATGTCCGCCTGCCATATATAACTCATTCTGAACATCTTCTTTCTTATCAGATTGTTCTGACACTTCAGGTTTATACACATTTTCTACTTCTTCTGCTTTCTCCCATCTGTCTGATACTGTATCAAGGCACACGGCATAATCTTTGGAATCGTGATATATTCCAATCCACTCAGCTTCCGTAAAATTAGCGGCACAGTTAGGATACAATATATTATCTTCCTTATATATCATCTCCTCTGCCCTCTTTATAACATTTTCTATTCTTTCAATTAATTTACCGTCCAGACTTTTACCATTATTGTTATCCGCACTGTTATTATTGTCTGCTTTGCTACTGTTATTACCGTCCACGTAATTTAACTGCTTTGCTATGTCTGACAGCTCATCTCTTATCTCATCATCAACTGTCCACATAACCGCCGAAGGTCCGCTGATTTTATATCGTACATTAAGCACCGGATATAACAAATCCCCTTTCTTGGCATAATGAATAGATAACTCCCTGAGCTTATATATCTTCTCTTTCAGTGCCTTTATATCAATATGTCCGCTTGTAATATTTTCTTTAATATCATCAATAACCTGCTGGATTGCCTTATTTTCTTTCACAAAAGTATTTAATGGGTGGCCGCTTATCATAGCCAGTTTATTAAAAATGCTTTCTCTGTCTTTACGCATATCTGCAATGGCACTCTTAGTCATACCTTTCATTGTGTCATCATAGTACTTTTTCATCTCTGATATTTCATTTTCCGCCTTGGCTATTCTTTCTTCCTTAGTCGCACCGTGAAATAATGCTGAGTGAACATCACACAGCTTTGAAACCTCTGATATAGGTGTTCCCTCTGCTATCAACGCCTGCTCCGCTTCCATAATCTCTATTGGATTGACATCATTGAATTCCTTAACAAAATCTTTCTTAACATTCTCAAGACTTTCACCATCACCAAGTCTTTTAAGATAGCCTTTAATCTGTTCTGTCCTGTTCATATAATTCCTCCATTATTTTTATTATATTTTTCAATCTATCTGCTGGTAATTTATCAGCTTTATATATAAGCTGGCTGTTATGCTTATATGTGCATCATATTATAATCTGCTTTATTATCTTGTAAGCTTACAGTCACTCTTACCTGTATATCTTGTAAGACCACAATTACACTTATCTGTATGTGGATTATTAGTATGTCTGGATTGTAACATCTTCATTCCGCATTAATATGTTGTATTTACAACACTTTCAAGATTAATATTCATATCTTAATTGTTTTGCTTGTTAATAATCCTGCTTTTATAATATAATACTTAGGACGATTAACGATTGTGGGGTGAATATTTTATGAAATATGATGTAATAATTATAGGTGCTGGTCCGGGCGGAATATTCTCTGCTTATGAGCTTATGAAGAAAGCTCCTGATCTAAAGGTTGCCGTATTTGAAGAAGGCAATACTTTGGAGAAACGAAAATGTCCAATTGACGGAAAAAATATCAAATCCTGTATCAAATGCCCAACCTGTGCCATTATGAATGGCTTTGGCGGTGCCGGAGCATTTTCTGATGGCAAATACAACATTACTAATGACTTTGGTGGTACTCTTTACGAATATATCGGCAAGGAAGAAGCTATCGGCCTTATGAAATATGTTGATACCATCAATACTTCCCACGGTGGTGAGGATACGCATATGTACTCAACTGCCGGTACTAAATTCAAGACTTTATGTATGCAGAACAAATTAAAGCTTCTTGATGCTTCTGTAAGACATCTTGGAACTGATATTAATTATATTGTCCTTGAAAATATGTACAATGAAATGAAGGAGCATATTGATTTCTACTTTAATACTCCTGTTACTAATATTGAAATAATCGATAATAATTACCGGATATATTACAAAGATACCTATATGGACTGCAACAAATGTGTTGTATCTGTTGGAAGAAGCGGAAGCAAATGGATTGAAAAAGTCTGTCAGGACTTAGATATTCCAACCAAATCAAACCGTGTTGACATCGGCGTAAGAGTTGAACTTCCTGCTGTTATATTTGCACATCTTACAGATGAATTATACGAAAGTAAGATTGTATACAGGACTGAAAAGTTTGAGGATTTAGTCCGCACCTTCTGTATGAATCCTAATGGTATCGTTGTTAATGAGAATACTAACGGCATTGTAACTGTTAATGGACACAGCTATGAAGGCAGTGATAAACAGACTGAAAATACTAACTTTGCCCTGCTTGTTGCAAAGCACTTTTCTGAACCTTTCAAGGACAGCAACGGATATGGTGAAAGTATTGCACGTCTTTCTAATATGCTTGGCGGCGGTGTAATTGTCCAAAGATTCGGTGACCTTATACGAGGCAGACGAAGCACAGATAAAAGAATTGAAGAAGGACTTGTAAGACCTACTCTTTCTGCTACTCCCGGCGATTTAAGCCTTGTTCTTCCTAAGCGTATACTTGATGGAATAATAGAGATGATTTACGCTCTTGATAAGATTGCTCCAGGTACTGCCAATGACGACACTCTTTTATATGGTGTTGAGGTCAAATTCTACAATATGGAAGTTGAGATTGACAACAACCTTGAAACCAAGTACAAAGGTCTTTACATAATCGGTGACGGAAGCGGCGTTACACATTCATTATCACACGCTTCTGCAAGTGGTGTATATGTTGCAAGACGAATAATTGATGAGGAAGAATAATTCTATATTAAAATAATTCTCAATAATTAATATTAAGAATAGTTCAGTATATTTAATGCATAAGCTCTAAACTTTCCACAAGTAAAGTTTAGAACGATAGACTCTTTATATATAATAATATTTAAAGCTGATAAAATCTCCCTGTAACTTATATCTTTCCTAAGCCTTTGCTTCCAGATATCAGTTACAGGGAGATTTATTCTTAATAATCTACTCAAGTCTTATTTAACTTCTACAAGCTCAATCTTAAAGTTAAGTTCTTTTCCTGCCATCTCGTGGTTAGCATCAAATGTTATGTCATTCTCTGTTAATGCTGTTACCTTAGCTGGAAATGGCTGTCCATATACATTCTGAAGATATACCATATCATCAACCTTAAGTTCTTCTGAACCTGCAAGCTCGCTGATTGGAACTGTGATAATTGCATCTGGATTTTTCTCTCCATAAGCTTCTTCTGGCATTAAATGTATATCTATTATATCTCCTACATTCATATCAGCTACAGCCTTATCAAAGCCAAGTATCATCATACCTGCACCACAGGTGAATTCAAGAGGTTCTCCTCTGTCATAAGATGAATCGAACTGTGTTCCATCGTTAAATGTTCCTTTGTAGTGTACTCTGCACACCTTGCCTACATTAGCTCCATCAAATAAAGGTGCTCCTCCACCACAACCTGAACAACCGCCACAGCCTGATGTTTCATTACTTCCACAGCCGCAGCTTCCGTCATCTGTGTCACTTCCACAACCACAGCCACAGCCGCAGCTTTCATTTTCTGTATCAGCTGTTCCACAGTTCTGTTCTTCTTCGTGTGAATGATGACTGCAATTAACACCCTCTGATATCAATTCTCCATTAAGGTATGCCTCTAGCGCTTCATCTGCATTTCCTGATACACCTGAATATACTTCTATGCCTGCTTCGCCTAATGCATTGGCAGCACCACCACCGATACCACCACATATAACAGCATTAATATCAAGACCTGCAAGAAGTCCTGCCATAGCTGAATGTCCAGAGCCTTCACTCTCTATAACTTCTTCTTTAACAATGTTCTGTCCATCTGTTTCATAAATCTTAAATTGTCTTGAATGTCCGAAATGTTCAAAAACATTTCCATTCTTGTAAGCAACTGCTATCTTCATATTATCCTCATTTCTATTTTTTTATAATAAGTGTATATCCTGATTTCAGGACACTATATTCCTTTAAATATAATTTAATTCTATCTATCATAAGGAAATTATTTTCAAATAGTAATTCCTTTCAAATTGTTATTTCAATAACTACTATTTCTAGAAATTATTTTCCTCAAAGAATTTCTTCTTTCGATCAATCATTTCATCAATTCTTAGAATATAATTACGAACGTCTTTTACATTTTCTATTCTCTCAATTCTGACCGAATGATTATCATCTGATTCATTATGAAATACTACCTTGCTGGAAGCTCCTGCACCACAGGCAATTATTGTCTGCTTTTCCTCCATAATAAGAATGTTATATATACATTCAAGTCCCTCAACTGAGTAACCGACATTCTCAAAATTACCTGCCATATTCTTCTGACGATACATATAATAAGGCTCCATTGACAGTCTTTTGGCTGTGTCTTCTGTCATTCTTATTATCTCATCTGTATTCTTGGTAGATAACTGCTTATACTTATCTCTCCATATATTAAGTGCCGCAGCTCTCTTTATTGCAAGAGAATGTACTGTAAGGCTCTCAGGCTTCATCGCCTCAATCTCTGATAATGTATGAGCGACCTCATCAACATCTTCACCGACAAGACCAAGAATAATATCCATATTAATATTATTAAAACCTTCTTCCCTTGCCATAGAATACACATTTTTAATCTGCTCTACAGTGTGCTTTCTTCCTATAAGGTCAAGTGTCTGCTGGTTCATCGTCTGCGGATTAATAGATATTCTTCCAACATTATGTGCCTTTAACACCTTTAACTTATCCCTTGTTATGCTGTCCGGACGTCCCGCTTCAACCGTAAATTCATGACAGCCATCAATATCAAAAAGCTCCTTTAAAGCCGTTATGAGCCTGTCAAGCTGTGCCGCACCAAGTGTTGTTGGTGTTCCACCGCCAAAATACACTGTATCAAGTCTTCTGCCTTTCATTGCCCTTGCTACAAAAGTCATCTCCTTAATAAGTGCATCAAGGTAATCATCCACATAATTCTTATACGCATCAAGTGCATATGATGAAAATGAGCAGTACAAGCATATACTTGGACAAAATGGTATTCCAATATATAAACTGTAACCATTCTTATAATCTATCTTATTAAGAATGTCCATTTCTTTCTTTGCTACATTTATTGCAAGGCTGGCTTTCTTCTCACTCGCCTTATGCTTATTCACAAAATGCTTCTTTATAGTCTGCTCGTCTTCGCCATCTTCAAGCATAACATATGCAATCTTGCTTGGACGCACTCCTGTAAGATAACCCCAAGGAAGTGTCTTTCCTGTCATCTGGCTGAGCCTGTCATATAAATATGACTTGAATTTATCGTGCATTTCGCTCTTGTTAAGCCCTGTCATATCAGGTACCGTTATATCAATCACTTTATCACCTTCTGTGACAACTGTATCCTGCTTATATGCCTTCACCTCCATTCTTGGGTAAAATGAACGCACAAGAACTATTGCATCATCATAAAATGTATCGTTATCAATTTTAATATATATCATATTATCCATCTTTCTTATGCACCTATAAATGGGTTATGAACCCTCTCATATCCTATGCTTGTTCCCTCGCCATGTCCTGTATACACTTTTGTATCATCTGGAAGTACCATTAACTTGTCCTTAATTGAATGCACAATGTCGCTCATACTTCCACCTGGGAAATCTGTTCTACCAACTGACTCACAAAAAAGTGTATCACCTGAGAATAACACGCCGATTGACTCAATATAATAGCACGTTCCACCCTCCGTATGTCCCGGTGTATGGATTGCCTTAATATCAAAGCCTGCAAGATTAAGTACATCACCATCATTGTGCCATATATCAGCCTTCACAGACAAGTTCATTCCATAAGCCTCACCTAGATTAATATGAGGTGTACTTAATGTATTCTTCTCCTCTGCTGAGGCATACACCTTGACATTATATTTATCCCTCACTTCATCTGCTGCCATAATATGGTCAAAATGCCCGTGTGTTAAAAGTATTCCCTTTAACGTACAGCCCGACTGTTCTATCATCTCACTTATCTTTCCAGCATTATCCGCAGGGTCTATAAGCACACATTCTTTAGTGTCTGTATTACAAAGCAGGTAACAATTCGTTCCTACCATTCCTAATACTCTTACATCTATTTTATACATTATAATCTCCAATCCCTGTGTCAAAAATGCTGTCGTACGAAGCAATATATAAAATATCTTAACTTCGCACGACAGCGGTTATAAATATCAGCCTGTAGCTCTCTCTATATCTGTCACTCCGTCAATCTTTCTTAAATTATCAATTAATCTGTTAAGTTCTTCCTTACCAGATACAACAAATCCAAGATTGATTGTTGCAAGCTGTTTCTTATTAACACGGCTGTTCATAAATCTTACATCTATATTAGATTCCGTAAACAGACGTGAAATATCAACAATAAGTCCTTTTCTATTGCCTGCATATATATTAATCTCTGCACTGTACTTCTCATCTTTATTCTCTGTCTGCTCCCACTCAGCTTCAATAAGCCTTGCTCTTTCATTAGCTGGGAAATTAAGAATATTAACACAATCTGTTCTGTGAATTGATATTCCTCTTCCTCTTGTAACAAATCCAACAATCTCATCACCAGGCACTGGATTACAGCACTTAGAGAAACGGACAGCAACATCATGTATTCCTTTTACAACAATACCGCCTTTGCCCTTCTTCTCCTTCTCTTTGTCCTTGCTCTCACTTGCCACAATGCTGTCAAGTACCTGCTTGTCAGTTATCTCAGCCTTCTTGGTCTTCTGATATTCCTCATTAAGCTTATTGACAATCTGGCCTTCTTTTAATGCACCATGTCCTACTGCCGCAAGAACAGCATTCCAGTCTTTGTAACCATATTTTCTTAGTGCTTTCTCAACGAACTCAGGCTTATTAATCTCAGAAAGAACAATTCCCTTACCCTTACAGTAATTAGATATAAGTTCCTTGCCCTTTATAATATTGTCTTCTTTTAGCTCCTGCTTAAACCACTGGTTAATCTTGTTACGGGCCTGTGTTGACTTAACCATTGAAAGCCAGTCACGACTTGGTCCTTTGGAATTCTGTGATGTTATAATCTCAATTCTGTCACCATTCTTAATCTCATAATCAATATTAACAAGCTTGCTATTGACCCTTGCACCAACCATCTTGTTACCTACAGCACTATGTATGCTGTATGCAAAATCTATTGGATTAGAACCTGCTGGAAGTGTCTTAACATCACCTGTAGGAGTGAAACAGTACACTGAATCTGAAAAAAGGTTAAGGTCATTCTTAATTGATGATAAGAACTCCTTGTTATCAGACATATCTCTCTGCCATTCAAGAATCTGTCTTAGCCAGCTAAGCTTAGCTTCCTCACTCTTATCAGACTCTCCTGTCTTGCCCTCTTTATACTTCCAGTGGGCAGCAATACCATATTCAGCAATTCTGTGCATTTCATAAGTTCTTATCTGTACCTCGAATGGCTGTCCATTAGAAGCAATAAGTGTTGTATGAAGTGACTGGTACATATTAGGCTTAGGCATTGCTATATAATCTTTAAAACGTCCCGGTATTGGCTTATACATTTCATGAATAACACCAAGTGCCGCATAACAATCCTTGACTGTATCAACCTTTATACGAACGGCAAATATATCATATATCTGGTCAAGTGTCTTATTCTGGTTAACCATCTTTCTATATATTGAGAAGAAATGCTTAACTCTTCCGTCTATCTCAGCTTCAATTCCAGCATTGCTAATGTGCATACCTACTTCTTTGATAATGCTCTTTATAAATGCCTCCCTGCCCGGTCTGTTAATATCAACCTGCTTTACAAGATCATTATAAGTATCCGGCATAAGATACTTCATTGATAAATCATCAAGTTCTACCTTAATCTTGGATATACCTAACCTATGGGCAATAGGTGCATATATATCCATAGTTTCTCTTGACTTTTCTACCTGCTTGGCTGGTGACTGGTACTGCATTGTACGCATATTATGAAGCCTGTCGGCAAGCTTTATCATAATAACTCGTATATCCTTTGCCATTGCAAGGAACATTTTTCTTAAGTTCTCAGCCTGGACTTCAATCTTGTCGTGCTGGTAATTAAGCTGTGTGAGCTTTGTTACACCATCTACCAAAAGTGCTACTTCATCGCCAAATTCCCTAGCAACATCTTCACTTGTCATAACTGTATCTTCCACAACATCGTGCAAAAGACCTGCAATAATAGATTCCTTATCAAGTTCAAGCTCTGCTAATATAATGGCAACACACAGTGGGTGAATAATATATGGCTCTCCAGACTTTCTAAACTGTCCTTCGTGTGCCTCCTTAGCCACTTTATATGCTCTCTCTATATCAGATAAATCTGATGAAGGATGATACTGCCTGATTGTTTCTATCAGCTTATTATAAAGCACTTCAGGACTTGTAAAATCTGCTGGAGTATCAACCGACTTGTCCACCTGACTTGTCTTGATATTGGTATTGCCTGCTAATTCTATATTATTCTCTGGCATATAATTTCTCCCTACACTTCTGAATATAGTTTTTCCATAAATTCTCTTGTTGCTACTGCATTTTCTGGTACAGTATTCTCAAGTGTGCAATGAACATATGGCTTATGTTCCTTAATCTTCTTAAGAAGAAGAGGATAATTAAGTCCACCTGTTCCTGCCGCTATTGACTTAAGCTCATCACCTTCAACGACATAATCTTTGCAGTGGACAACTGCTATATCCTTTAATAATAAATCAAATGCCTGATTAATTATCTCATCCTGCTTATCTATATTACCCACATATAAAAGGTTAACTGGATCAAATATAATCTGAAGATTAGGTGAGTCTATCGCATCAAGAACCTTTCTTGCTCTCTCAACTGTATTAACAATATGCTTCCATACCGGTTCAATCGCAACTATAACGCCAAACTGCTCTGCGTATTTAACAATTGGTCTTAAATTATCTATAAAGCACTGTAAAGCTTCCTCTGAATGGTTAGCTGGCTCATACTTGTACTCCTCATTGACAGCACCTGTCTCTGTACCAACTACGCCACAGCCAAGTATACTTGCAAATCTTATATGTGCCTTATATTTCTCAACTATCTCCTTGTGCTTCTCCTCATTAGGATTGCAAAGGTTAAGGTAACAGCCAAGTACTGCTATATCAACCTTATTCTCTGCACATAATTCTTTAATATACATTGCAAGACCTGGTGTCATAGTCTCTACTCCAGGCTTGAACTCCTTAATAGACTTGCTTAATGCTATGTGCATACAATGAAATCCCTGATTATGTATATTAGGAATAAGTTCATTAAGTGGTGCATATGCCACATCGTGTGCTCTTATACCGATTCTCATAATTAACCTCCTTAGGCTGTTACTCTGTGTTATGATTATTTAACCCAAACAGCCATATCAGTATATTCTTTCTGATATGGCTGTCTGTTTCCGGTGTGTTGTGTATCCCAGTAAAATGACATCTTTCATTACTGAAATGCCATCTTATGTCTCTTACACATACATCATAATATTTATTTTAACACATTATTGTCAGAATGTCATATTATTTTCACTAATTGCATTATAATAAGTTGCAAGTGGTATGAAACTCTGTGCAAATCCTTTCCCTGAATTACCCTGACATATTACCGCATCATCTATAATAGTCTTGACTCCTACTGCTCCCTTAGGCACTTCATTCACAGCACACCTGAACGTATTAAGTCCATATTCAAGATACTGTTTATTACCTGTAAGCTCATAGGCTATTGCAAGTGCTTCAAGAAGCAGGGTATTATTGCCATTTCTTGCAAGACTTGGAAGTTCCTTATAATAGAACAAACCATTATCCATATAACAGTTCTCTGTCAGGTCATCAACTGCCCTTAATATCATCTGCCTGATATCTTCTCTTGGGAATATTCTGTAATATCTCATAACGCTTCCCACCGCTATTGATATCATAAAGCCTACTCTTATGGCTGTATTATCTGTGTAAGGTGATAACCAGTCGCCATATTCTTCTTCCCACTTCTTAAAATTATCAATTATCCAGTCACATTTTACAAGCCATTTATTATCATTAGTCTCTATATAAAGGGCTGTAAGTGTCCTTAGTGCCCAGCCGGTTTCCCTTGCATTGGCTTCACCTGGCACCTGATACATAGGAGTTTCAAGAAGTTTTAATACATTTTCTCCTATTCCAACTGCTGTATCATAACCTCTCTTATCACCTGTAAAATGGTAATAATCAAGCAGACCCTCGACCCACTCGTGAGAGCATACCATAACACCATTCTTACAATGTCCAGCCGTGTGCTCCCACTGTCCGCCAATTCTAAGAGGATTACTACTGTAATGGCACACATCTATATCCATCCAATGCTTTGCTGACACAATCAGATAATCCATAAATCTTCTGACACCGGTTCTTGCATACATAAGTGCACAGGCATGTGGATAATCGTATTCATTATTGCTCCAAACAGGCTTTCCACCGCCACGTCCCTGAACAGTGTAGCCTTGATCTACCGTGTCGCCCCAGTTAAGCATACCATAGCACCTTGAATGTCCGTCTGCTTTTGCCATAAGTGATATCTCAAAATCGTCATTATGCTTTACAGGGAACACATCAATCATAACCCCTGCCCTCTTAAACACTTCTGGTGCTATATATGGTCTGTCTGGCATCTGGTATATAAGACTCCTGTTGTCTATCTCCCACAGCTTCATATCAGGGCTATGAAAATGTATCATAAACTGCTGTTCTTTTGCCATTCCTGACTGCATAGTAATCTCTCCGACATTCTCAGGAACAAGCATAACAGCCACACCTTCCCTGCACGACTTCACTGCCTTAGGATAATTCTGCTGTGCCTGATGAACCGTAACACTAAAGCCATCTTCACCATCAGTATAATCAGCCATAAATGTTCCATAAAATACCTCTGCAAAATGCTCATTAGCCTCTTTCACAAGATATTTATCATCAATTACCTCATTGACCTCCTCGCCATTCTTACCAATTATAAAGCTTGTCTTATAATTAGAAGTTGCAACAACGGTTCTTATATTATTGACATCAGCCTTCTTTTCAAGCATATCAAGCTCTGTTGTACCCCTTGTCATAAATACAGGACCATCATTATGCGAATTATCTGTACGGATATCACCACAGCCTGTTGAATCGTTACCTGCTGTAATTTTAAGAGGCTTTAACTGCTCTGTAATTACGCTATCTTCTGATTTCTTAATATAAAATACAAGCGACTTTATCTTTAACTCATCATCTGATGTATTGATAATTCTGTATGTAATATTAACCCATGGCTTTCCAGCATAACCAGTGACTTTAATAACTGCCTTAATATTTTTGTTCTCAATATTCCCTGCTGCGATATTACTGCACTCAGCTTCTACGCTTGCAGTAACTGGTCCGGCCTCAATAACCTTCCACTCTCCAATCTTAAGCTTATAAGTATTGCCATCTTTATCCTTAAGATATGGACCTTCAAAATTCTTATCTGTATATACTTTCCTGTAATCATTAAGCTGCCTGAATATTGAACTGCTGTTGTTGGCAACCTCATATTCCAGACTTCCGCATTTTATTAAAAAGCCATTATTAACCGGTGTTATGCTGACGGTGCCATCTTGCTTAGCACACTCTGATTGTCCGTCTGCTATAAGATTAGCTAACTCCTGTTTAGTAGTTGTCAATACTGCCTTTGCCAACTTATTAGCTGGTAAATCTGCCATAAAATCGACAAAAAGATACTTTATACTACCATCATCATACTCTGCCGTAACCTTTGGCTGGATAATACATTTTCTCTTATTCTGAACTATGCTTATATTATCCGTATTATATAGTTCCCCTTTAGCAAATGGAACTGCTATACTAACACATTCATTAATTCTTGGATATCTGTATAACTTGTCAAAAAATATATCAACCATATAAAGCCTCTTTTCTGTTATGCATTTTACATATGTAGTGTCTGCTATACTATTTCTATTACGTTATGCGTTAAATCTTTAACTATTGCTATTATAATATTAATTGCCACTTCTAACCACTGTTATATTTGTCCAATTTATGATATTATACATATTAATTTACATATAAGGCACATAATCAGGAGGAATATTTTGAACTACGCTGAAATTAAATATAACGACATCGCCAATGGTCCTGGAGTACGTACAAGCATTTTTGTAAGCGGATGTACACACCACTGCAAAGGCTGCTTTAATGAAATTGCGTGGGATTTTAACTATGGTACACCTTTTACTGATGCAACAATATCTGATATAATTAATTCAATGAAGCCAGATTATATTGCTGGTCTTACACTGCTTGGCGGCGAACCATTTGAACCAGCCAATCAAAGGGGACTTATTCCGCTTCTAAAGGCTGTAAAGGAAAACTATCCGGCCAAGGATATATGGTGCTTTACCGGTTACCTTTTTGATGAGGATATTATGGATAAAATGTATGACAAATATCCTGAAACCAGAAAAATGCTTTCATATATTGACGTATGCGTCGATGGAAGATTTGTTGAAGAATTAAAAGATATGATGCTTAAATTCAAGGGTTCATCAAACCAGCGCACAATACTTGTACAGCAGTCTTTAAAAGAAGGCACTGTAGTTACTGCTGAAGAATATCAATAATCAGTGGAAAATCTATATAAAAAAATTCAGGTATTAGTCAGTCACCTGAATATCAATAATATTAAGGAGAATAATTATCAATGAAACAGACAGTTAAATTTAAAAAGCTTACACCAAATGCAATAGTTCCAACTTATGGTACAGAATTCTCTGCCGGTGCAGACCTCTATTCCGGAATGACTGAACCAGTGATAATCAACGCTGGTACTACAGAATTCATCAAGACAGGGATTGCTATGGAAATCCCAGAAGGTCTTGTTGGTCTTGTATACGCACGAAGCGGTATGGCGTGCAAAAAAGGTCTTGCCCCAGCCAATAAGGTCGGCGTTATCGACTCTGATTACCGCGGCGAGCTTATGGTTGCATTACACAACCATTCACAATCCCCTGTAACCGTTGAACCTGGCGACAGAATTGCACAGCTTGTACTCACACCTTATATTACTGCTGAATTCGTTGAGACTGAGGAATTAAGTGATACGGTGCGAGGTGATGGAGGATTTGGGTCTACTGGGACTAAATAATATTCAGCATATTACTGTCATTATATACAATAGCAGCTTCTACCGAAGCTGCTATTGTATATTTATATTAAATTAATTCCGTGTTATTTTAATCAGGCATTTCTAATTGGATTTATGGACGTTATATAATCTATCTCTCTTATATGCCAGTGGGTTTAACAAGAACCATCCTGCCATTTTCAACCTGATAATATTTTTCGTTTTCTTCATCATAAGCTAATAGCAACAGTTTTCCACCCTTATAAACCGATCCATCAATATAATAATGACTCTCTCCGTCATAATAAACATCGTGATAACTCCGATCAGCAGCAAGATCTCTACTGCAGGTTCCAACATGCCCTGCTATTATCGTTTTATAAAACTTACCTTTCGTTGCCGGAAACTTGCCAAGAAGAGTATTATCAGATGCTCCCCACATCCAGTACTCTCCTGCTTCTTCATCTACTCCTGCATGAACAAATATCTGACTTTTTGTTTCAAAATATAAAGGCATCTGCTGAATCCACCAAATCAGCTTTTCATGATTTGAAAGAATCATCTGAATATATGTTTCTGTAATCCTCAATCCAATCCAAAAACATTTGCTCATGGTTACCCTTAAGAACCACAACTTTTTCTGCACCATATTTTTTCTGCAAATTCCAAAGATACTTCAAAACATAATACGAACTGTCACCATAATCAATATAGTCTCCACAAAATACAATGCGGTTATTGCCATTAAGATTGACCTGTTCCATATTCTTTTGAAGTGCTTCTATGCATCCATGAATATCACTCATAGCATATATCATATATCAATGACCTCCATTTCATTTGACATTAAACAATACTATTCTTCATATTCCGTCAGTAGCCAGCAGCCTCCATCGGTAATGCGATAATAACTGTCTGTATCAGTATCAACCATTAACACTGGAATAACTCCTGTTGACAACACATCCCCATCTATGTATATGTGATTTTCACCATCATAATATATATCATTAAACGTTGAATCTCCTGATATCTCAGATGTATAGACATGACCTGCTACCACTTTCATGTCAAGACCTTCTATCCTGCCTGTTTCAGCGGGATATTTCGAGGTGTATATATCATCAGATGTCTCCCATTCCCACATATCACCAACAGTTTCATCAATTCCGGCATGCACAAATATAGTATTGCCTTCTGTGTAATATCTTGGCAGGCTGCTTAACCAGCTTATGTATAAATCATCTGCATTTTCATTATCATACCATTGCATGCCTCCATACATCGAATCTATGGTACTTTCGCCGCCTATTACCATATCTTCATGATTCCCCATGAGTGCCATGACCTTATCATTGCCGTATTGTTCCTGCAAATGCATTATCTTATCAAGCACTCCCCTGCCAGAATCACCACCATGCACATAATCGCCTAGCAATAAAAGCATTGTGTCATCTTCATCAAGATGACAGATTACATTTTCCAGAGCAGCCTCAAATGACTCCAAACACGCATGTATATCACTCATACAATATATTTTCATATGCATTTCTCCATAAATTCTCATTCTTTATCATTGCCACCAGAATAAAATTCTTCACCTGTGTCCAGACATATTGCCGCAAGCCTTCCTCCCGGCAGATATGCGCCACAGTCAATATCAATGTGATTATTCTTTCTGTACACATAGCCTGGTCTGGGATTGTCCTCAATATATCTTGTTGGTGTATGCCCTGTAACAGTTATTACATCATCAAAATATCTGACATCATAATCCACCCTTGACCATACAAGCTCATCAAGCGAATAATCATCAATGTCCCTCTTAATATCGAAATTGCCAAGCCCTCCATGCACAAGAAGATACTTCTGTCCATTAACCGCTACCTTCTCGTACCATGAAAAATCCGACACATAGTCAAGCACATCTTTTCTTGTCTCATTATCCAGCTTACTCAGCTCATCAGTGGTTGCAATCCCGCCATTTCTCTGCCATGCATAAAGCTTCTGGAACATATCGTCACTAAACTTTTCTGCAAATTCTTTGATAGAATTCTCATCTTTTACTTCATTAATAAGAACCAACATACATTCCAGCATCATCTGTTCATGGTTGCCTGCTATAGGTATAACATTTGGCATCTCCATCATCTTAAGTAGCGTCTTTACCGGGTTCTTTCCTCTGTCAACAACATCTCCCAGCACATACAATATATCTTCATCCGAAAAATGTATCATATCCAGCAGTTCCATAAACTTCCAATATTCACCATGAATATCCGATATCACATATGTCGCCATATATTCCCTCCGTATGCTATTTATTAAGTATTTCCTTCAGTGTACGTGGCTCATAATTCATATAAGGCATCATACAGCCTACATTGTAAGCCCTTGATATATCATAACACTTCTCTGACCGCATAAGCATTTCCATATTCAGCTTGCGTAAACATTCCTGATAGAATTCATTTTCATAAGTATTATGAGTATGTCCATACAAATGTATTGTCCCCCTGTGCTGTCCATTCCACATAAGTATAGGATAATGGCTTAATACAAGCTTGTATGCATCTTGGTCTACATAGTCAGTAATTTCCTTATAATCATATATCTCTTCAAAAATATTCTTATACCTCATATCAGAAACATCATCATGATTCCCTTTAATAAGAACTTTCCTGCCCTTTAACTGTGCAACTAAGGCTATCAGCTCCTCGTTTGTACCCCGCATAGCAATATCTCCAAGAATATAAACCGTATCACCATTTGTAATCTTACTGTTCCATTTTTCTTTCATATACTGGTGCATTTCAGCTAATGAATTAAATGGACGGTTATCAAAATTATTGCCTTCCTTTGTCACATTTTTATGGAAGAAATGCATATCACTAATATAGTATTTCATTCGTGTTCCTCCTTTTTTCAATCCTGTACCTGTCTTAATATAGACTCTGCTGCCTTCTTTAATTCTTTATTCAATTCCTTATCCTTATTATCAACAATTGAAGCTATATCATAATGATGACACAGCCAGTATGCCATTCCCTTACATGACGCATTTACACGGATATCAACTGTTGTATCCGTTTCTTTCAAAACATTTATCTCATATGAAAAATCATCTATCAGTCTTGAAAAATACTCCCTGTCTATCCTGACAATATAAGGTCTTAATTCACCGCCCATCATGTAAGGGTGATTCAGAATATATACTGCTCTCTCTAACGGTATATTAAGGTTATCAAAGCCTATTCCATCACTTTTCCTCTGTTCCTTTACTCTTAATCTGGTCATAAGGTCAACACTGTATGTATATACTTTCCTGCTGTCCCTGTATCTTACCAGACAGAAATATCTTCCATTATTGAGCATAAGTCTTATAGGAATCACTGTTCTTCTTCCCTGAAAATGAAGATAAACATTTTTATTCTTAACATCATATACATTCCAGTCAAATTCTATGTAATTGTCATTTTTAATGGCATCAATTATAAGCTGGCAGTTTGCCAGAACATCTGTATTCTGTGCATATCTGGTCCGCCCGAAAGAATCATTTGCATAAGGTGTTATATCTTTCAGATTCTTCCCTGATAAAGTCTGAATCCGCCCGGCTAAATCCAGTGCTCTTTCATTATTAAAAATGTTACTGTACAACACAGAATCAATTAGGAATTTAAACTCTACATCGGTTATAATGTTGTTATAATAATAATCTGTCTTGCGGCGTTCATTGTCATATGTCCTGTATCTGATTACCTTCTGTTCATCAGGCAGATTAAGTTCTGAGTCCGTCAAATCCTTTAATGCTTTCCTGACCTGTTTATCTGTAATGCTTTTATCATAATCCTTATGCATATAAGTAACGATATCAGTAACCTTCAGCGTTATTGCGGCCTCTTTGGAACTGTGTTCTTTTAATATATTAAGCACATTATACTCAACACTCATGTTTCACCTTTAATTATTCTTTCTTCTTTCAACATCTTCTTTGTATAATTTTTGTACATCTTTATAAAAAAGCGCCGCTGATTCCTGAAAATGTTTTAACTCCTCTTGTGATTTCATTTCTTTATCATATCTGTTTATCGTATCTGATTGTTTTAATTCCATCTGACACCCTCCATTTTCTTATAATTACATTTTCATTAATAATTCCTGTATTTCCTTTTTTGTTCTATCTTTTTCTAATGCTGTATACACGCTCATTCTCATATCCGAAATAGCACATGCCTGTTCTCTGTCAAAATAATAATGTTCCATCAGCATCTCCTGAAAACAAGCTTTATCCTTTGCACTATCCACCAGATACATAATCTGGTTATGATGTTCCTGCGCCCACATAACGGCAGACAAAATGTGGATTCTTTGTTTTATTTTTTCTTTGTGTGTAGCTGTATTATAATCTGATAAATACTGTTTATCGTATGTTTCCACAAGATAATCAATGTAATGTTTCCTTGCATCACTTTCTGGAAGCTGGATTCTCTCAATATATATTGGATTAACATGCGAGTGTGAAAATTCTCCAAGATAATCATATCCTCTGAATATGACATCAACACATATCTGTATATCACTGTAATCACCCTTTTTGACTTTAAGTTTCTCATACTCTTCATCTGTAAGCCCAAGTATTACTCCGATATTCCCTTCATGTTTCCCATCAACAACTCTTACTATATCCCCATGTCTGAAATTATGTGGAATATCAAATTTTCTATAAAAGCATTTCATACCCGATTCGTGCCAGCAATTCTCCGAATCCGGTATTTCATCAATTGCCTTATTTAAATCCGTTATCAATTCTTTATCTGATATGGTTTCTTTCAACTCTTGCACTGCCTGTTTTTTCTCTGAATTTTTTAAGCACTCATGATTAATTATTATTTCTGCCTGTTCCACATCCGAAAATGTAACACTCTTGTCTTTAAGAAACTCTCTTTCATCTTTAGATGGTACAAATCTGTCTATAAAATTTTCTATCATCAGACACCTCCCAATATTATCCTGCTCAAATCTTGGCATATTCCTTCATACACCGTTTAGCTGTTTCCTCAGTATTGCGCTCTCCTTTGTAAAAACAATAATCACTAAGCGCTTCCATGGCTCTCCTATAAGCTGCATCTTCCTCTTTGTTCTCCATATGTGGCGGCAGTTCCATCTGAAGATGCAATGGATTACAATGCATATGATCCCAATACTCCGACTTTATTGGATATAAAACCACAGCCTGAATATCTGAATAATCAACTTCCCATTTTCTGTCTTTAATCTCTTGAAGATAATCATTCCAGTCATCTTCTCCAGATGAAAGTATTCCATATGTTCCATCTACTATATCCTTCACCGGAGTACCTGCTGACTTATAACAAAATGGGATTTCAAAAAATGCATCTTCAAATCTTTCCGGTCTGAACGGATTTACTATGTCTACTTCACCTTTTGACAATTTATTTTCATACTCTATTCTTTCAATGAGCTGCTTCTTAAGTACAATATCTTTAGTAGTGTCTCTTAATAAAGCCAATGCCTCCAGCTTCTGCCGTCTGCTTTTCATGGGGTCATTCCAGACAAGAGTTGCTGTCTGAAAATCTGTGAAGTTATAATTTTGTTCTTCTAAAAACGCCCTGTAGTCATCTGACATAGTTATATCAATCATCTATATTTCTCCTAGTTTGCTCACTAAAATCAATTATTTTTATTTTACCTTCATATTCTCTACAGCTATATGCATTATTTCATTATAGTATTTTACACCAGCTTTTTGAATCCAATATCTGCATGCTACATTCTCAGACATATCCGCAATTTTTCCAGAAAATATTTTTTCTGTATTTTTTTCGACCAAAACTTGTGTATTATCATCCCAATTCTCTAAAAATTCAAGCAAATTCATCACAATGACTCCTCCCCTTACAATGAATACTTTTCATTCAACGCCTTTATCTTACTTTTAATATCTTCCCGCAGACTTTCCGGCTCAAGAACCTCGACCAGTTCACTGTATTGCAATGCCCAGTGTGCCATGCCATAAGGTGAACACTCCACCCTGACGATATCATCATAAGGCGGCTTCGTTTCTGTTCTTATGTATGTGAATGAATCTCCGAACCAGTCATGTAAAAATGTATATCCTGGGCGGACTCTCTTTTTCGGATTGTCTTCACATTTTTCACTCTTAATTCTTAGTGTTACTAAAACCGGCTTATCAAAAGACATATTAAGATGTTTCAACTGAAAATCTTCTGACCATTTTTCTGGAAGATTGGCAACATTTTTCTTTGGAATACGTGGTATTCCCTTAATATGAAGCCTGTCATTCCTTCCCGGAATCTCTATATCTATCATAAGGTCAATCCGCCATATAGACATATTGGGCTTGTAACCTTCATACTCTTTAGCCGCCAGCAGATAGTATTTTCCACCACTCGCAACAATATAGTAAGGGCTAAGCTCGTCCATCTCTGCCCTGACCGGCTCCAGCTTTTTCTCATAAGAATAGCCATTGAATCTGAATTGTATTCTCACATTATCATCAATTGCTTTCTGTATAATGGCAAGATTGTCTTTCAGCAGCTCCCTATCTGCAAGCTCCGGCTCCTGAACCTTACATATATGTCTCGGCGTTCTCTTATAAAATGCCGTAGTCATATTGTCCTCAACCTTCCTGACAAGCTCCTGCGCCGACTTGGAATCCAGTGTCCTTGTTGCCATAATACCCTCAATAATTGAATCAACCTCCTTCTCAGAAAATGTTCTGTTATAGTAAAGGTTCTTTATGCGCATTACATTTGCAATATAAGAATCATCTTCATCAGAATCATCCCGTTCATATCGTTCCTTATCACCATAAAACTTTTTGAAATCATCAAAATACAGCCGCCACTCAGCTTCTGGCTTATAATCACTTCCTCCATCTTCCAGATTCATAATATTTGCCATATCTTTTAAAAGTCTGTTAATAGTCTCCTTATCACCAATATACGCATTTATATTTTCATCTTTCCTCATTTTAGCAATACTGGTAGGGTGTCTTCTGTCTGTATTCTTTCTCAGATAATCCCACACCTTATACATACGCTCAAAACGGGTTGGTTTCTGAATCTTTCTCTTTGCCATATATCACCTCGTGTTAATCATAATATATTGTATTCTCTATTATAATAACATTTTGGTCGGTTTTTTCCACCATTTATCAGAATTTATTAATCAATATAAAATTCTTTCATATCATTTAACCTTATTGCTCCCAGTGTCCCCTCTTTACCATAACATTTATAACCAGCTCCACAATCTATGCGTATAGTCCGTCCTGAAGGAGATACCCATATTTTCCTGTTATCAGTTGCAGTATGCCCCACAACCGATATAAACTGCTCATGTTCCTCCATACCCCTGATAAACTGCTCATAATGTCCGTCTCCCATATATATCTTTCTTTTATCAAACATACGCTCAGGCGTAAGAAATGTCTGTGCATGTGCTATCTGATATTTCCTGCCATTAATGGTCAGATTAATATAATATGGCTTTTCCTGTATCCATTCAGCAAGTCTTAGCATATCAACAGGTGTCAGCCGCTTCTCCATAATAGACACCGTATTATAAGAAATATATTCTCCAGATTTTCTATGTCCGAATTGTTCAATAATCTGCCTTGCAACCCAGACATCATGATTGCCCTGTATAACCTGTATATTGGGATATTTTAATATTTCAAAATACAGCTCAACTGGCTTATCTCCACGGTCAAATATATCTCCATCAATAATCAGCAAATCATTCTCATTAAACTGTATCTTCTTTAACAGCCTTTTAAATCCATCTGCATTATTATGAATATCCGAAACCACATATACATTTCTATTATCATCTATTGTAATATCCATAAATATATGTCCACCTCTTTTTCACATTTACCTGCTATGTTCAAATGTATTTTTTCTATGTTTAGTTCCGTCTTGGTTTGTCTGAAAGCACCAGCACCATTCTTTTCTTAAGATGAGTGTCATATTTTAATTCTTTATATGTTTCTTCTAAATCAGGGTTATTCTCCATTCCTATGCCATACACATACATACTGTCATATTTTTCTGAAATGTTTTTTCTATACTCATATGATTCACCTGACCAGTCCAGCTTATTGACAATATTAAACCATCTGCCAATCTGTAAATAAGGCTTTAAATCTTTAAATGTCAGACTATCACAAATGTTTCTTTCAATATCCCGTGGCTTATCAGATAATACTATCTCTATCGCCGGCTGCATTGTAAAACCCCTACCAGATATAGTTACTTCCCTATTTATTTCATCTGGTTCTGAATAAATATCCAGCGAAAACTCCACATCAGTCATTCCTACTCCATAAACATATAACTCATCATATTCCAAAGACGGAATATCAGATATCAACAGATAATTATGATAATCCCCATCTTCAAAGCAGATTGATAATCTTGTGTTTCTTGCCAGAAATTTTCTTATCTCTTTAAATTTAATTGCCATTGTGATTCTCCTTATCTATAGACATTGTTTCCTACAACCAGCAATATTGCATTATCTCAATAAATAGTCCGCCTGCCTTAATAAAATTATCCGTTATTTGACACTCATTATCTTCAAGCCATTCATACTCCTGTAAATACATTCTGACAGCCGGATTAAATTTACTCATCATTTTCCCAATAAGAGGATATCTTGTTTTCATTAATAAGCTCTTTTCGGCTGGCTATCCTTCTCTTTCTTATATAATATTTTGTATTTAGACAAGATGACCTCTCGTCTATTATTTATTATAATGTCGGAGAGGTCGGGGTTTTTCGCCTTTAGGTTTATTATTTTGTTTTACTTAAATATGTTTGATGTGCATACAATACTATTTTGTATCATATCCCTCACATTTTTTTATAAAATTAACAAATTCTTTTACAATTGCTTCTGTATCATCATATGCTACAGGCGGATTATAACAAAAGTTCTTTCCTTTGTTATCCTGAATAAGCTTATCAAGTTTTTTAACATGATTTTGATATGTTTTCGGATAACATATACCATCTTCATTAACATATTTTTTCATTGTTCTATCAAATTGTATTTGTTTAAAAATACAATTAACCTTATTATCCTTATCAATATAAAATCTCATAAAATTAATATTATACCATTTTTCATGATAATAAAAAGGTATGTATCTGAACAAGCCTTTCGCTATTAATTTTCTGTCTTTCTTTTTTATTCCACCTACGCTACCTCTTCTTTTATATACAACCATTTCATCAGGCTTTATATTCTGTAGTTCCTTTTTATATTCTACAACTTTAAAATCCCCAGTATTTTTGCAATAATCTATAAAACTATCATAGACATATTTTCTTACTTTACTTTCTAAAATTTCATCGGATATTTTCAAATCACTTGGAAAAATATGAAAATTTTTAGAACTTATATCATAAACTACTGGTTCTCCTTTAGTATCCACTCCATAGGTTTCAACACCTACTCCATCAAAGCAACCAATAAACGCTTTCCCCGGCTCATATCCAGTAATTTCTCTAATTTTATCAATGTCATTCGTCATACCCTTTTTTCCCATTGTAAATTCCTCCATTATTTCTTCAACATCAAAATCAACCACGAGAACACAAACAATACAACCCCTATGCACGAAACACCAAGAGCTGCTACTATGTCTTTTGAACCGCTATTTACCAAATCAACTATCGATAATGCAGATGTAGCAATCGAAATCAAAGCAAATACTGCTATGACAGTTGCCTCATAATTCTGCATATCAGAAGATTTACTCTTCTGTTATCTTTAATTTTCACGACCTGATAATTTAGGTTCATTATATCACAAATTGTCTTTAAGGAGTATCTCTAAATGACTCTAATATTTCAATTATTTCCTCCCTGTCTTTATCTGTTAATTTTTTGCTTGGTATTGAATAGAACATTGTTTCTTTAGGTGTTTCAAAATAACAGCCTAAATAAATTCCCGTGTGACATATCGAATAACTTGTAGAAGCTGGCATCAATGCATATCTTTCTGCACCATCATCATATTCTATTACATCAGGTGAAGTTCTTGAATATTCTTTATAGTCCTTTGTCTTAACTATCACCAATTCTCTGCCAGAGTTATACCTTGGCTTTGATACAACATCATTTTTAGCTTCTACCATAATATTACCCATAATTTCTGTTCCAAATTTATCATCTCGTGCTATATATTCAATCTGAACTCCATTATCATTTTGAATTGTAACCATTTCTGTATTCGCATTAACACGCTCTGATACCACTGTCCAATTATCCGGATAGTCAAAATAAAATGTCGTCTGCTCTGGGAAATATTCTGCCATTCTCGTCTTATATGTATGAAGCGAACCTGATTCTTTTACATCTGTTCCTTGTGTTGGCTGCTCGTGTGTTGACTGCTCCTGCGTTGGCTGTTCCTGTATTGGCTGTTCCTGTATTGGTGCTTCTGTACTTGCCTCACTTTCCTTTGGCTTATCATCTTCTGGCTGCTCATTATATGTACATTCCTTCACAAACTGCTTCGTGCCATCAGCAAGTCTTTCATAATGAAGTGATTTGCTTCTTGCAAATGATGTAAATTCACAACTCTTACTTATATCCATTGTACAAAGAAGTGATTTCTTATTCTTATATTTAACACTTTCATCACCAACTCCAATTATGAAAACAGGACACTTAACATTAACATCAGAACATATCTGCCCATTTGGTCTGCCAGTTCGTGTTGCTTCTGCTTCTGCACCTATATCAAGTTCTGCATCTAACAACGGAATGGATTTCATTGTTACAAGCATTGGTGCTGTCCTGAAATACAATCCCATTGTTCCTTCTGCCTCAATTGATGTCTGCATAGATGAACGAAGCCCCATTGTTCCATTCACGCCTTTCCCTTTTTCATATGATACCCCTGCATAATATGGCACTTCTACTTTAAGATTAACTGAACCATCTACTGCTGGAACAATATATAACGCTACATTTACTGCAACAAGATTACTACCAATAAGTGCAGGTGTCTGACATAAAAGGATTCCATCTGAAAAATCACCTTCAACTCCGATTTCTCCTGAAATTTCTGAATCAATATCAACACCTACAGATGCATATTTTAACCCACTCTTAAGAGTATATTTAACCTGTGCTCCTACATTTATATTATTAACGTCCCATTTTATAGAGAAATTCTCACATTTTTTATTAAGCTTCTGTTTAATAGGAAGCTCGTATTCTGCCTCTGTATCATTATCTGTCAATGTAACTTCAAGTTCATTATCATCATTTACCGCTGCCTCTATTGCGAATCCCTTGGAATTGATATTACCAGACACATCTGCTGTCAGCATAGTTACAGGCTTTCCAGCCGACACCTTCACATTATCAAGTCCATAGTAACTAATAATATCGTCAATTCCTATGCTTGCCGAATCTGAAACTATAAAAGTATTAAATACCTCGTCTATCTCAGGGTCTTCCAATGAAAATGTACCATTTCCCATATCCTCAACGATTTTCTTTGCAATTTTCTCGCCCATATAATCAAATACAAATGTGTCACCTTTTTTCAGATTTTTGGCTGCACTTTCATCTATATATATAATATTTTCATCTTCTTTATAATCTTTAATATCAAAAAACTGAAGCTGAGAAATATTTTCTTTATAAGAAACATTTTCAATATCTTCAGGCCAGAATTCTCCATAATATAAATCATCAAATTTATCAAGAATACCATCAGCCTCCTGGTCAGAAAATCCTCTATCAAGCGAATCTTCTGCTATCAGGTTATTATTAATTGCAAGCTCTATATTGGTATTATCTGATATTGCATCATCAGTTCCAAGATATATCTGCATTTTGCCTTCGCCCATTGCACGCATTGAAGTAAGAGCCATAAATCCGCCTGATGCTATGTCATCATTACTAAATTCATCGCTATCTGTAATATATCCATATTCCTTAGCCGCTTTTCTGTAATCATCTGCTTCAACGCCCATCTTATTGCATAACTTCTTAAGCCAGTCATAACATGTTATATCCTCATTTTTAGTCACTGCTGCCTTACACGAAACATTTATATCATTACTGCTTTTTTTCTTCGATAAAGCTCCAGTTACAATGCCTGCTGCTATTGCCATAATAACTATTACTGCTGCCGATACGCCTATTATTATTTTCTTCTTCACAATGTGTCCCCTTATGTTTTATTTATTTCCATGGAATTTCTTGAACTCTGATTTCTTTTCCTGATTCTTCTCTATAAAATTTATGTTTTCCACTTTCTGCATCTGCAAGACTACATATCTTTTTCTCCACCATTGTGTTATCTAATTCAATATAATCTCCCATATCACCATGAACCTTATATAGCTTGACGCCCAATATTTCATTATAATTTGCAATATAATGATGGTTAGTGTTACTATCTTTTTTATAAGCTGGTGTATTAGCTGTATTTTTATCTGGCTTTCTGCTTTTCATACCAACATTACCTGATGAACTTTTATATGAGGTCGAACCTCCACTTCCAGAAGATGTACTTCCTGCACTCTCCTTTGAACTATTACCAAATATTAATATAGCAGCCACTATTCCTACAACTATAATCGCTCCTGCTAATGCACCAATCGCCACTATATTTTCCAATAATAAAATTAACGCCAGTATAATAAGATATGCTGCTAATCCTAATCCTTCTGCAAGAAATACATAACTGCCATCACTATCTATAAGAAGTTTAAAGAAAACTATAATTGTAATAAGCAGAACAGCCGCATATATTAATCCCATATCATTATTTAATAAATAATTGTGATTCGTTGATATTTTCACAACACAAAATACCATTGCAATTATATCTATAATAAACAATATCCATTTCCATATTACTTTTTCCGCAAACATTAAAATAATTGAAACCAGTGTCTGTATACAAATAATTATTGCCAATATAATCCAAACCACGTTATTAGATATTATATATGTTGTTCCACTTGTAAAATTAGCACTGGCAAAAGCTCCATTTTCTTTAACTCTGGCAACACTCATTGGATATCCGCCATCAATAATAAATTTTATATATGCAAATACTGCCATTAATCCAATAATAATTACAAATACCCACGAAAGATATATAGCTATTGTTTCAAGTGGACTCTCTTTTAATTGTTCCTTATAAATACTGACTTCTTCATCTATCCATCTTTTCAATCTGTGCACTCTGTTTTCCTCCTCATATTTAACATTTTATCTATTCCTTTGATGATGCTTTATAAACTATTTCTCCTCCTTTCCTGCTAATCTCATAATTTCTATGACCTATACTGTAATTAGCCGATATCTCTTTTATTTCAGATAAATATCTGTCAACAGTAACAAGTTTTTCTTCCATTTCAAGCTTATTCAGGTCTGAGTCAGATTTATCAGATAATATGGTGTCGACCTTAACCCCAAACAACTCAGAAAACTTGCACAAAGTATCCACTGATGGCACACTCCTGCCACACTCTATATTTGAAATAGCAGAAGCTGTCAGTCCAATATCCCTGCCAAGCTGTTCCTGCGTGATTCCACGTTCAATTCTTAACCTTGAAATATTAATACCTATCTTATCCGTTCTCATATCTTTTCCCTACTTGTTGTATACCAAGTAATTATACAATCATTTATAAATTTCCAACATTTTCAAATACTCATAGTCCAACACTGTTAATGTAGTTTTCGTATCTGATAAATACTTTCCTCCTTCTTCATAATCATACAATTGACTATTTCCCCCAGCGGTCAATAAACCGCATTTCTAAGTTCTTTTCAAAAAATAGCTTTCGGAATTTTTTATCGTAGTGCTTATCTGGTACTACAGACATATATTGTGAGTTCTATTTTTTACAATCATACTTTACTATTTATATCAATAATTTGAATTTTGATTTGAATTAAATGATTTTAAATTAATGACTTTTGCTGATTCTGATTCCTATTGAATCAACAGTGTATTGCAAAATAAAAAATAAGAATGTAGTTTTTCCGACATTGTTATATGCCATAATTCCTACATTCTTATGATTGAAAAAAATTCTATCTATTTCATTTGGAATCTAATGCTTAAGTGCATCCATACATAAAAAGTAACCCTGTTTCCCATTATCCATTTTATAAACTTAAACTTCTATTTCCGCTGCCATGCCATTACATATTCCTTTTCTCCAGTAGCTTCATCTAAACCACTATTTTGAACATCAAATCCTTCTCTTTGATAAAAAGATATTGCTCGTGTATTTTTTTGATATACATTCAAAAGCAATTTACTCCGTTTATCTTTTGCATAATTCAACAAAGCTTTACCTATACCATGCGATTGCATTTCGTCAGAAACAAAAATACCCTCAACATATTCATCGTTTAGACCTATAAAGCCCCATATTCCTTGATTATCTTCATAGACATAGACAGTTGTCTGTAATAATAGTTCTTTCACTAATTCAAAATTATTTTTCCAATATTGCACAGATATAAAATAATGTGCCTTTATATTAGTGTCCAACCATATCTTTGCAACTCTATTTACATCAGCTTTTCGTAATTCTCTAATCACAATGGTAGTTCTCCTACATATTCCTATTGAACAAAATCTTTTTATTTCTCCTGAATCATCTTAAAATGCTTCAGTACCTCCACAATTGCTCTCTCACTTATCTTGCGGACACTGTGGTTGCCTACTTTCTTCATTTTTAGAAAATTTATTTTTGTTTTAATTGGGACAAAAGACAGACTGTCTCGACTGTTTTTTCTTTGTCCCGAATAATTCTCTTTGTAAATTCACCATCATAGAATACTGGGAACTTGAATCCAATCGACTTTATTATCTGCTTATCCTGTTCTTCTTCATATATTTGTATGTCTGTAAGTAATGCATTATAAAACTGCTTCTTTTCCATATCAGACAGTACATCATATACACTATCAAACATCAACAAATAATTATAGATGTTATCACCTGTTATCTTATCCTTCTGGATATTTGATAACTTATCTTCTGTTTCAGATACTAAATCTTCTGTATCACCTATTTTATCATAAATTGTATCTAATCGCTTCTGTAAATCATCATATTTGCGATCATAATTTTTATCTAATATATCAAGTGTATCAATCTGTAAAATAATCTTATCTTTTGTGCCTATTAACTGCTTTAATAGCATAAAATTATCTTTGTATTTTTTGCACAAAAAAACCTTATGACAAAAATCATAAGGTTGTTACACTTCTTATTTTAATTTGCTACTTATTTTACTGTGTGCATTTTTTATTTCATTTGATGTTTTCTGCAAAAGAATCCTCTTTTTTCTGTTTGTTTCATATTCAGATAAAATAATCTCTACAGCAGTTTGCAATATATCAAAATATTGCTCACACGTCTCTTCATCCAACATATGTATTCCAGCACTCACTATTGAATAAATCTGCTGATTACTATATAAAAATTCTGGCAAAAATTCTTTTATAATTTGTATTTTTTGATCTAAATGAAGATTTTTAAATTCTTCGTATTCACAGTCTATTTCACCTTTACTATCATTATAAACAAATAAAATTATTTTTTCCACAACTCTACGTAAATAAACATATGCTGCAATGTTATATCCATCTGTATGCATCTTTATAGCATTTCTAAAATCATCCCTTGCATCCATTTTTTTTAACAACTTATCATATGCATTTAAACTATATTCACTAAACTCATGCAGGCTTGGGTATTGTCCAATTTTCATTAAATATAATTTATCTTTTTCAAACAGAATTCTATATGAAACTTGATAAATACTTTTACAAATCGGGCAGTGGAATTTTCTTTCAAAAAATCTTGCTTTATCGCTTATATCATTTACAGCCTCACGCATTTCTTCAACATCATCTGAAATCGAATCCTCTAAATCTACTTGTGCATCAACATAACTACTAAGAACATTAGATTTTAATTTTATATCAAGACCACGTCCAATCTTAAAACTCATCCCTTTTTTGCAATGTGGACATGTTCCATATATATCTCCACTTCCACCAATAAAATTTACTAATTTTACAAATTCTTCTGACATATAAGTCACATATTCATTGTATTCGTAACCACGATCCACTTGCGGTACAGTTTTTTTCACCATATTAAGCCAATCTATTTCCACTTTACGATATAAAGGTAATGTAAACACTAACTCTTCTTCTGATATTTCCATCCACGATTTCATTAGATATTGTTTCCTCTCAATAATTTTCCTAAGTTTGTTTATAATAACATTTCTTTTTGACCATTTTCTTTGCATTATACCATACAATACATTTTTAGAACAACTATCCCTCTACACATCTTTTCTCTTACAATACTTCTGCTATATATTGCACTTATAAATTTATCATTGTTCTTTCTCCACCTTCATTTCCATATATTTATTCAATGCTACTGTTGTTAATTGTGATGTAGAAAAAACCATTGTATCTTCACAATAATCCTTCCATTTTTGTATTAGATTTTTTGATATATTAATTGATATTGCTATTGTCTTTGCTTCACCTGATTTTTTTTGCTTGTATAACTGATTATATATGTCTTGTATATTCTTTGGAGCATTTATTAGATTTAACAAAGCTAATTCAAGCATATATCTTTTACTATATATTTGCTGGCTGCAAAATGTTCTCCATTCATTTGCAAGATTTGTTGGTACTTTGGCATAAAATAATTCTGTTTCATCACCTATATAATCTGCAAAAATTTCTTCATTGCTTTTAGATAAACCTACGTTGCTTTCACATTGTGCAATTTTTTCTTCTAATATCTTTTTACTGTTAATTAATTCTGTATTCATATCTTCTACCTTTTGTAATTTTTCGTATTCCTTTGCACTTATAATTACTTCTCCCTTTCTTTGAAATCTTGCAATTTCATATGTCTTTTGGTCAATCATCTTATACCCAATATCTCTTAAATAATCTGTCACAGCAGACCATGTCATATCAAGTTCATCATTTCTAAATGCACTTGTTCCTGATTTTTCTTTCTTCAATTCCATTAATCTTTTACGAACTATTTCTATAACCTGTTCATCTGGAAATTTTTTTAAATCGTCTAACACCATAAATTTTTCACCTCTTCCATTTTATATTAATCATTACTAAAATTAATATGATTATCAGCACAGGTAAATAAGTACAAAAATAATTTAAAATTACTGTATAGCCATTTTAAATGGCTCAATTATAAGTCAATATTTTTTCTATACCACAAAATATTTTTCATATTTAATTGTAATTGCATTGTTTCCATTTTAATTTTTGATTTATAAATTCAAAATGATAAGATTACATTTTCTATTTGACAGCATCCATCCGCATCTTCTTTTATTTCATAAATTATGTATGTCATTCATTTTTTAATTGCTGTATAGCCAAAATAAATTATTTTAAGCAAAAATGTAGCAAAATCAACTGTCGCGCGCTACATAAAATAGCTATCCATTGCTCAGGACGCTCAATGCTGGCTTATGCCAGCAAAGTTTGTCCTGCTTCATTCCTATAGCTATTTTATTCCGCCGTAGGGAGCTTCGCTGCACTATATTTCGTATAGTGCTCACCTTTCAGCTTTCCAGTCCCAGCTTTACAAATAGAAGTAATTTACAACCGTTCATACTGCACAAAATTCACTGCAAGCATAAAGGTCATTTCATTCCCAATATGCTTTTGTTCATAATGTGCATTATTCACTAATCAAAACCTCATTAGTGTGTTGAAAGCTTCAAGGTGGCACTATACTTTGAACTACGTTCAAAATATAGTGCCCTACGGGGATTTTATGGACATCCCAGACCTTTTCAGGTCTGGCATATCTCATAAAAGGGAAATACTTCACAAATGTATTTGTTTCGTATTTCGTAAATGGGAACCCATACCCCCATTTACAAAAATGCCCTATGATGCAATTTGCATCATAAGGCATTTCCTATCATTCATATCACAAAGTATTGTGATATTCATTCTATTGTCATTCCCAATGCCCAAAGGTCGCAGACGCTTCCAATGTGCAAAGTTCATTCATAAATTTTTTTTTAAACTGAACAAATATATTTTATTAAAATTTCTTGTCCATCTAAAAATTCCAAACTAAAACGAGTTTGTCCATTTTAAACAAACTCTTTAATATCCTTAACTTGCATTAGTTAATATCACAAACTTTTTTTTATGTCGTTCTAAGAAATCTTCCAATGTAGGTGGTGTAACTGCATATTGGCTCAATTCGCTTAAACGATTCGATGTCAGATTAATATGTATATTATTATATTTAGTTTCAAAATATCCGCCATCATCATTCACTTTTTTAAGGGTTCTAATAAATCCCACAAAAAAATCTAATTGATTTTTACCTCTAAAATTCAAAGAGAATTTTCCTTTTCTAACCAATTCTTCTTCAGCCTTCTCTATTTCCATTTCTTCAAATTGTAACTTTTCTTTTATCTCATCTATTGTTTCATCATATTTTGTTGCCTTTTCTACCTTATCAATATGAATCTTCAACATATGTGATGTTTTAATTGAACCGAATGCACAGTTACTATTAGAATCTGATTTCTTCCTTCGCAAGTATACCAAAGAATTAAACTCTAATATTTGTTTGTTAAATTCTTCTTCTCGCTCATCAAAATCCTGTAAACATTTTTGAAAATCATTGTCAATCTCGTTTAGTCCAAATTCCGACTGTAATATTTGCTTTAAACATTCTCTTTGAACATAAAGATTTTCGATTGAATAGCAAGGAGTTTCAAATAACTTTTCGTTCTGTCCACTTAGACTCACATCATAATCTCTATCAATAAAGAACATAGTACATACATCATCATATAAATTTGTAGATGTAATCCTATTTAATAATTTTAATACTTCCTTTTTGTTTCCTACCGTGTAGGTAACAAATTTATCACCGAATTTCTTTCTTATTCTTGAATTATAATACTTCCCATCTTCTCCCTCATAAAAGCAAAACGCATAGGTTTTAAAATATTTACTATTATTTGCAAATTGCGTAAAAATAGCCTGATGTGTTCCTCGCTCCTTACGCATTTGCTCCAATGATATACTACCACCATCTATCATTTTATCATCCTCACTTGTACATCGCTATATATCTTCTTATTTCTTTTGCATCATAATCAAACTCATTTTCAAATATAAATGGTGAATGAGTAACTGTTAGTAATAAATCACAATTTTCTGTACGCATAATATCTGGCAACAACATTTTCTGCCATTGAAGTGATAATGATAATTCTGGTTCATCAATAATAACTATACTTTTTTCATCACTTTCAAGATATAATTTAGAAAAAAGAGATACGATCTGTTTTTCACCAGACGATAGTTGTGTTAATTGAATAATATCTTTCTTTTCGCCAAACTCATTGTCTAAGAAAATATCAAGATTTAATGTACTTTGATTATAATTAAAATGTTTATTAATAAGGTACTTATTACATGTATTAGCAAACTTTTTTATTCTATCATCGTATGCCTTTTGTAATTCATAATTATCTATAAGTTTATTAATCAAATTCCACAGATACAAGTAATCGTATTCCCTGATTTCCCCACTGCTTACCAAATCTAGAATCTTTTTCTTGTAAGGTTCTTCTATTTCCTTTCCTACTCGATCTAGTACTATTTTAACAGTATTAAAATCAAGATTTGTATATGCACGCTTACTATAATTTTCTTCTAATGGATTTTTTCCATCTGCATATTGCTTCAAAAGTACTCCCGTCATTTCGGTAAAACCTTTCATTGCAAGGGAACGAATCCTATCCAAAATTCTATCAATAGAAGTCTGCACATCCGACATTCCAAACCTAATCAATAATTCTGCTTTATTCAGCTCTTCATTTCTAAGATTTAATGATGCAAAATCATCTTCTATTCTACGATATGTTGGTAAATAAATAATTCTATGCGAAACATTTGATGATATAGCCTTTACTAATTCTACAACATTGTTTTTATTTCCTTTTCGCTTGTTTTTAGTAAAAATTTCTTTATCATTAATGTAATGTCTAATTTGATTTCTCGCCACGTTTACTGGCATGTCTAATGTTCTGGCAAGCTCATAGGTTATTTTTTCCCACTTACGTTCAATATCATCTTCAGACGTCATGTCATCATATCGTAAAATAATATTTTCAATAATATCCGTCGTATACAGCTCTCGATCTCTATAATACTTGTAGGAAGATCCCCTTTTGCTCCTGTTATATTCGTTGATATCTGCAATAGAAATTGTATAGATTTTAGAATCACTTCTAAATTTTATCTTTATCTCAGAAAATTGAATGTCAGCTAATTTCGAAAATTTCTTTTCTAACACATAATATATACAATTCAATATAGTTGTCTTTCCTAATCCATTTTCCCCAATAAAAATATTTACCTGTTTATCAAAAGGGATTTCAATATTGTATCTATCAAAAAGTCCAACAATAGCTATATACTCCAAATTTGTTTCATTCACTCCATTAAATACCCTCGTTTCAAACAAACTATCGTATTTCATTATATGCCCTCCTATCAGATTTTATACTACATATAAACAATATTATCACACAACAAATTTCAAAGCAATTTTTGATAGAATATTTTTCCAACTCACATTTCTAACCTGCCTTTATGTATTGTATCTATATTAAGTAATAGTAATCATATCTTTATAGATTAAGAAGTATAAGAGTACATCTATTTGTATGTGATAATTCTATTAAGAGATATTAAACATATGTGATTATTAAAAATAGCAACTTTCTTCCAAAAATTAAAAAGAACCCCCGAAGGAGTTCTTTTCTGTATAGCCTTTTTATTCAATCATCTGGAAGTATTTAAGTGCATCTATAATAGCTTCCCTTTTTTCAGCTGTTACTTGTGGCACTTTTGCCTTGCCTTCACCTGTGTTATAGTTTTCTCTTTCTATAATTCCAAATTCACGTTTTACTTGTGCTATATATAAATTTGTTACATGCAGGTCATATTTATTTTTTACATATTCCTGTATTTCTTTATATGTTGCTTTGCTTTTTGCACTTGTTATGTCTAATTCCGACATATCCAATCTTACCTTAATTTCGGCATCTGGAGCCTTTCGGGACAACAAAATTACAGTCTCGACATGCCCCGTATTTGGAAACATATCCACACAGCACCCTTTCTTAACCTCATACCCGCTCTCCTGCAACATAACCAGATCTCTTGCAAGGCTTGTAGGCTTGCAGGAAATATACACCATTGACTCCACACCATAGTCAATTATCTTCTTAAGTGCCTTTGGATTGATACCATCTCTTGGTGGGTCGAGGACGATAAAGTCCGGCTTGTCCTTAATGTTATCGAGAGCATTAAGCACATCATCTGCGATGAACTCACAGTTATCAAGTCCATTTATGCCGGCATTAATCCTGGCTGCTTCTACGGCTTCTGGAATTATCTCAACGCCGATGACTTTCTTTGCAACCGGGGCTAACATCTGTGCAATTGTTCCTGTTCCACTGTACAGATCAAAAATTACCTTGTCTTTGGTTGTTCCTACATAATCTCTTGCCTTTGAGTACAGTACTTCTGCACCAAGTGAGTTAGTCTGGAAGAATGAAAATGTTGTAATCTTGAATTTAAGTCCAAGAAGCTCTTCTTCAATATAATCCCTTCCGAATACTATCTCTGTCTTTTGGTTGATTACCGCATCGGCAACACTGTCATTGTAGGTGTGCAGGAAGCCGGTTATCTTTCCGTCAAGTGACAGTGCTTTTAATCTGTCTGCAAGTTCGTCCATAGGGATATCATTAATTGTAGTTGTCACAATATCCACAAGGATTTGTCCTGTCTTTACAGCTTTTCTTACAAGCAAATGTCTAAGATACCCTTCGTGCTTCATTTTATGGTAATAAGTGAGATTTTTCTCTAGTGCATAATCATATACACACTTGAGTATTTTTCTGTAATCATTATCCACAATCTTACAGCCTGTTACTGTTACTATATCATACATACTGTTTCTCTTATGTAAACCGAGGGCTATCGGACCATCTTTTACCTCATCGCCAAATGAGAATTCCATTTTGTTACGGTATTCACTTGATACAGGGCTTCCAATTATTCCCTCCCACTCATATTCTGTATTAATAACAGGAGCAAGAAGCTTCTTCACTGCATTTTCTTTCATCTTTAACTGTTCTTCGTACCTTACAGTCTGATATACGCAGCCACCACATTTACCAAAATGCTCACATCTTTCGTTAGTTTCTGTATCTGCCTGACAGACAACTTCAAGAAGCCTTCCTTCACATTTGCCGTGCTTCTTCTTGTTTACCATAAATTTAACTGTCTGTCCCGGTATTGAATTCTTTACAACAGCCTTTTCCTCTATAGTCTGTCCGTCTTCCTCTGTCTTAACTATTACATTTCCCTTATTAGGAAAATCCACGCTTTCTACATAACCTGTATATATGCCGCCTTTTTTCATCTTTTATCTCCAATCCTTCTATATAATCAATCAGGAAACTAACCAGCCTTCCTCCCACATCACCGAACATCTAAAAAACCACTGGCTGTAAGCCAGCCAGTGGTCTTTGTCTTAATCATTCTTTAATTGGCAGAATAATTAGTTCTCGAATTCATCATCATCTTCAAAGTCTTCATCAAAGTCGTCATCATCGAAATCATCATCAAAATCATCAAGATAATCTGGTGTGAAGTATCTATAGATTGCATATACGATAGCTGCTAATGCTGCAACCGCTCCAATAACTGCTAATACTATGATAATTACATTACTTTTCTTCTTGCTCTCTTCTACATCTTTCTTGTGAAGAAGTTCATTGAGCCTGCTTGCCGCAATAAGCTCTTCAATCTTATCCTTATTCATAACAACCGCTCCTTTCAAAACACTTTTAAAGTAAATATATTGTATCACAACATATTTTATTTGTCACCATATTTAGGCTTTTTTAAGCTTTGCAAAGCCTGCAAGCATTTTCTTTAAACCATACTCATCAAATGTTACAGTTACCATATAATCTCTTGTGCCATTATCAATTGAAATTACTTTTCCCTTTCCAAATTTGGCATGAACCACGGTATCGCCAACACCGTATCCAAGTCCAGATGTTCCTCCAGCACTGCCAGCAAAGGCAGTCGAACCCGCCGCGCCATATGAAGTACCTGCATAACTTCCGCCTGATACAGATTTTCCACCAGCTGTCAATTTACTGCCAATTCCACTGCCTCCAACTCCATCAGCCTTCGATGACTTCTTTAAATCAAATATATCCATAGGAAATTCTTTACCAAAACCAACCTTAGTATTCGCCTTTCTCACAGAAGACCTGTAACCTGTTGAGGCTGAGCCGCCGATTGATACACGTTTTGGTTCTTTATAATTCACATTGCCTGAACCGTATCTGTTAAGAGCGGCTTTGGCATTGGCTCTGATATTATACGAAGGTGTTTCCTCTGAGTCATCTTTTCCTCCATATGCAATCTTACCTTTATTATATCCTGAACTATTATTTTCTATGTGCATATATTCTTCGGGAATTTCTTTAATAAAGCGTGATACTTTATTCATCTGTGTTTCACCGCGTACCATACGCATCTTCGCACTGCTTAAGTTAAGTATCTTCTCTGCTCTTGTTATTCCTACATAGCAAAGTCGTCTTTCTTCCTCTATCTCTGCAGGGTCATCTGACACTATTGTCATATAACTTGGAAAAAGACCATCTTCCATTCCTGTCATATACACAATAGGGAATTCAAGACCTTTGGCACTATCTATAATTGCATGACCATCTATCAGTTCATATTTTTCAATAATATTTTTTTCCATAAAACCTCCTCATAAAATCAATCAGTCTCTGGACATAATATCTTTTTGCAAAGCATCAAGATAATGAACCGGAACGCCTTTCGATGCATGTATGCGGTAGCTCTTATCAATTTCATCATATGTAAAGCTCTTTCTACCGCCATTTTTGCCTCTGTTCCAAAAGTAAATTATATCACAGAAAGGTACATAATAAAACTCATCTCTGGAAGAAAAATACAAAATTATAAACGAAATACCCTTCTGTTTTTCAAAGTCAGACATAAAATTCACCTGGTGTTCATGTATATTCTGCAGAGGAAATATATCAACTGCCGTCTCTTTCGCATCAAAACATACCGGTATTCCCTGAACAACACCTATATAATCAACCGTACTTTTCTGTTCAAAATAGGCAAGTGTGATATGTCTGGTTTCTTTATCAATATTAATAGGAGTAATCGGTGTCGGGATCTTCTGGATCAGCGCCAGGCCGTTGTGTGCATAT
>OGNZ01000201.1_pt1 | contig 51721 bp, 26 predicted proteins | sample 1573601 | NCBI WGS metagenome assembly OGNZ01 (sample SAMEA2582009, study PRJEB24529) | metagenome | biome: Human gut stool | place: China | collected 2011
AAACTTATAACCAGCCAGGGTTCTGTGTCAAGCCACCTTTAGCTCTATCCATTTCCGACTGGTCAATTGGAAAGTATCTGAACTTCTCCGTCCAACCTTTGTTACCTAAAATCTCTGTTCCTTTATCGAAACGCAGAATATCAAACCAACGCTGCATTTCATCCATAAACTCATACCCACGCTCTTCAAAAAGAATATCCAACAGCTCCTGCTTGCTCTTTCCGGCCAAGTTGATACGATGCTCTTTGTCTTTGAAAGCGCGGTCTCTGACCTGGTCGAACCAGCCTTGCGCATCGGCACTGGCAGTTCCGTTGATGCGTACATCAAGCTCCACAGCCAGCAGCAAAACATCGGCATAACGGTAAATACGCCAAGAGTTATAATAGTTATCCGTAGGATTCACCGTAGACGTCGTCTCCTTTCTCGGATGAATCTTATAGTGCCCCAGACCCTCGTAATTTTCCTGCTGGTCACTGACTTGGAAAGCACTTCCTGCCGGTAGTTCACCTTTGGCCACCATTTCTGCCACTTTTTTAGCCTCGTCCGCATAGACAATGACTGTTCCTTCTCGGCGCGTATCGCCTTCCTTAAACATGTTGTAAACGGAACTCGGCATGGTATTCTGCCCATAACCTTCGCCCAAGCCGCCCTGCTCGGCACTTCTCGGGTCAACAATGTTACGACCACCCAAAGAACGTGCAAGACCAAACCCTTCACCGGAGTTATTGCCGGCATAACATACCTCAAAGATAGATTCCGCACACCATTCTCCGTCTTTCACCCATAAGTTTTGATAATCAGGGTTCAACCGGTATCTTCCACTGGTGATTATTTCTTTCATGTCATTCAATGCCACCTGATATTTAGTCTCATCACGATGGAACAAAATAATTTTAGCACGAAGCAGCTTGGCAGCATCCCGGCAAACGCGTCCCTGCTGTGTAGCACTGCGCTGGGGCAGATACTTAGTCACTTCGTCATCCAAGTCACCCATCATAAACTCATAAATTTCTTCACGGGTTCCTTTGGCAACGCTATACATTTCACTGGCTGCCAGATAATGTTTGATAAGCGGGAATTGCTCATACCCCATAAACAGATGGTAATAGAAAATGGCACGGTAAAAGCGCGCTTCGGCAGAAATGGAATTGACAAAGTCTGCATTGAGGTTGCACCCGGCCAATTTGTCAATCAACAGATTGGCAGCAATGACTCCATTGAACAAGCCGAAATCCCACTCATTCCACCAAGAACCATAGCCCCATGCACCGAAACAAGAAGTCGCGTCATAGGTAAAAGTATCCCATTTCGTCTTGTAAGATCCCTCACCGATACCACCACCGGTTTCAGACTCATCGCCCAGCAAAGAAGAGTAAGACCAAACCTCCGGCATGCGGGTCTGCATTTCATTTATCACGGCATACAAGCCCTTCATCATATCGTCTTCCGTCTTATAGAATTCGGTTTCCGATACCTGAGTTCTCGGATTCACTTCCAGAAAATCTGAACAAGCTGTGGTCGACAAAGCCATCGCACCCAAAGCCAATACCTTTAATATCTTATTCATTGTATCTAATTTTTAGGTTAATCAAAATGTAATATTCGCACCGATAGTATAAGTACGTGCTTGCGGATATGTTCCCCCGTCAAATCCATCACGTGTTCCCACTTCAGGATCATAACCGCTGTAGTTGGTAATTGTAAACAGATTTTCGCCCTGCACAAAGAAACGCAGCCCCTTGACACCGACACGCTGCAACATCTGTCCGGGCAGACTATAGCCAATCTGCAACACTTTCAAACGCATATACGAACCATCTTCCACAAAAAAGTTTGAAACCTGATAGTTATTGTTGTCACCATCTATCACACGTGGCACCCAATTGGAAGTGCCTTCACCATGCCAACGGTTCAGCCAAGATTTGTCGTAGTTACCAAAAGTCACATTGGAACGTCTGTACAGTTTATAAATGTCGTTTCCGATACTTCCCTGGAAGAATGCACTGAAATCAAATCCTTTCCAATCGGCAGAAAGAGTGAATCCATATGTCCAGTCAGGGTTCGGCTTGCCTATCATGGTACGGTCATCACCATTCAACCCATTTTCACCATCCAAATCTTTAAAACGAATATCTCCAGGCTTGGCATTCGGCTGTATCAGCTGAGTCTTTCCGTTAGAATCTACGTAGGTATAGCTATCTATCTCCTGCTGATTCTGGAAAATACCATCATGCAAGTAACCGTAGAAGAAGCCGTACGGACGCCCGTTCTCTCTCCAACTGACCTGGCCGCCCATACCACCGCCGATATTATTGAGACCGACACGGTCGGGGCCCTGATCTGTTACGGTATTCTTCACATAAGAAGCATTTCCATTGATACCCAGATTCACTTCACCCACCTTAAAGCGATAGGACGCTTCGAACTCGATACCTTCGTTCTTCACTGTACCCGAATTGACCGTCATACTGCCATAACTGGTATAAAGAGGAATCGGCATGGAAAGCAGCATGTCCTTCGTCTTCTTCACGAAATAGTCGGCAGAGAATGTCAATGCACTGTTGAAGAAACGCAAGTCAATACCCAAGTCGGTCTGTTCGGAGGTCTCCCATTTCAAGTCTGCATTGGCATAGCCACTGGGCAGCATACCTGTATATACCTTTCCATTTATGACTGCATTCTTACCCTGGCTCATCATACTTGTATAGGCAAAGGAGCCAATACGTTCGTTACCGTTCTGTCCCCAGCTCAGACGTATCTTGGCAAAATCCAACCAGGAAGGTCTGTTCTCCATGAACTTCTCCCGGGTCAACACCCAACCCAAAGAAACCGAAGGGAATGTAGCATATTGGTGCTCGCGACTGAAGTTTGACGAACCGTCCCGTCTCACTACCGCTTCGAACAAATACTTTTCATCATAATTATAGTTGATACGTCCGAATACGGATGCAATGCGGTGATCTTCCGCCCCACCCCATACTTTGGACTGTTCTTCGGGCGCTGTGGCCGTGTCTATATATCCCTTGTCTATATCCACCACCAGCAGATTATAATCTTCCGCTTCCAAATTGGAGTAATGGTAGGAAGACATACTCGTACCGAACAGTGCACCTATATTATGACGGCCGAAAGACTTCGTATACGACAGCACATTTTCCCACTGCCAGTAGGAAGACTCCCTTTTCTTATCCTCTACTTTGGAAGTAGCATTCTTACTGGTAGCATTCAGCTCGTAAACCGGAGTTACATTCTTGATGGAATTGAATACCCATTCCGCACCATAGGTAGTCTTGAACTTCAAGCCCGGCAACAAGTCGACATCAAGGTTAAAGTTCGCACCGAAATTCTGCGGCATAGTCCTCTGGTTGTGGTTGACCTGCATGGCAGCCAGGGGATTGTTTATTTCACGCATCTCAATGATATTGTATGCCAAGCCGTTGGGAGCAATGACATGATTTGGATAAGTTACGGCATATTGCTCCAGTATAGCAGGGTCGGTCTGATAAACCGGCTCGGTAGGAGGCAACATATTCATGGAAGTAATCAAGCCTGCTGCTTCACTATTGCCAATAGTATTACCAGTCTGGATTGACTTGGAATAGCTTGCAATTGCACCAAAACTAATCTTATTCAACCAATTTCGTGATTTCGTGTCCAGTAATACATTATTGTAATTCAAGCGTACATTGTAGCGTTCATAATCAGCATGTCCTTTAGCATAAATACCTTCTTGCTTTACATAACCGAAAGAAGCATAATAGGTAGAGTTGTCCGTACCTCCACTCAACGAAACCTTGTGGTTCATAATAGGAGCATTCTTGTTCTGTAGTTCCTTTTGCCAGTCGGTATTGACGCTGGAAACAGTCGGGAAATAAGGGTCCTTACCTGCATTGGCAGCCATTTCATTCATCAACATCTGATAATCCGCACTACCCAGCAAATCCACCTTCTTGGAAGGATTCTGAATACCATACGTAAATTCATAGTTCAAAGTAGCCTTCCCTTTAGTACCCTTCTTCGTAGTTATCAGCACAACACCGTTAGCACCACGGGCTCCGTAAATAGCGGCGGAAGCTGCGTCTTTCAGCACTTCAATAGACTCAATATCAGAAGGATTCAAATGACTGATACCACTTTCAGACGGCATGCCGTCTACTATATAAAGCGGATCGGAGTTGTTGACCGTACCGGTACCCCGAATACGAATCTTTGATTCCGCACCGGGCTGACCTGAATTAGAGATAATCTGTACACCGGAAACTTTACCTTTCAAGGCATTCTGAATATTTGTAGGATTACCTTTATCCAACTCTTCACTGGTAACACGGCTCACAGCAGACGAAAGTACACTCTTCTTTTGTACACCATAGCCTACTACAACTACCTCGTCCAGCAACTCAGAAGAATCAGTAAAACGGACTTTCAGATTTGTATCTGCAGCAGTCAGTTTATACTCAATAGGCTCATAACCGATAAAGGTGAAGACCAACACATCACCCACAGAAGTTTTCAGACTGAAATTCCCATCAATATCCGTCACAGTACCCACAGCCGGATTACTTTTCATACTGACATTAGCACCCGGAACCGTTTCTCCGGAAGGATCATAAACGATACCCTGCACATTAATTTGTTGTGCGAAGAGCTGCAAAGTGCAACTGAGAATGCAAAGCAGCAAAAGGACTCTTTTTCTTTTCATGATAATAGTATTAGTTTATAAAATAGAAAGTTATTCATATTGTATTGATACAAATTCCAATACTTCGATAAGCGAAATTACGTACTAAACAAGAAATGGAAGTTGAATATTTCTCATAAGGAGTTCATTTACTAACACATCCATAAAAAACGTTTTATTTTAAACTTAAAGTGATAAAGTTTAAACCCATAAAAAAACGGATACGTTTCTGTACGTACCCGTTTTCTTCCAAATCCATTGATTATAAAAAGTATTACCTTTCTAAAGTCCAGTTAATGGCATTTCTGAACATGGTCGTAAACCCTTCCGTTTCGTACAACTTACTACTATGCCCTATCTGGAAATAAACATTGCGTGCCTTTTTGCTTTCATTGACCCAAACCACCGGATGATCGCCCATCTTGATGTCCGATGCAGGCGTGTAGCTCGATTCGTCTACATTGGCTAATACATGTACATTAGGGCGCGGACTCTTGTCATAAGTATACCACTCGTCATCGGGCACCACGAAAGAGGCCGGAACATCTTTCATTACCGGATGCTGTTTATCTTCCACAATCAGCGTACCGTCGGCCAGCGGAGCTATGTAGTTCTTGAAACGTACACCACCCATGAAATCAGAGAACCATTGCCACATGGGATAACCGTCAAACTCGCCCAGCAAAGTAGCATGATGGAAACCTATCCAGCCGCCACGGCCTTCTTCTATATACTTGACGAACGCATCTTCCGCTTCCTTCGGCCAAGTATAAGGCGGGAAATCCAATTGAATAACCAGGCTGAACTGCGACAAGTAAGCCTCCGTTATGTTCCTGGCATTGTTTATCTCGGTAATACTGAAATTCCCCTTTACACCTTCGGCCGCCAACCACCTCAAACCGGCATCCGTAAATCCTCCGTGCTGTCCGCCACGTTCCGTCAACACCAGTACCTTCGCCTTGTGCGGCTTGCCCAATAGGTTTTCTGCTACCGTACGGCGCAAATCACCCTGTTCATTGTCTCCGCTATAATCCCAATACATGCCTCCCAGCAAATCTTTATCCAGAATATACTGACACTTGATGGCAAGTGAACGGGGATTCTCAAAACCAAATACCAACGTATCATTCTTATCGGCCAGATAAGGCACTTGAGCCACCTCATCCCACTTTTCAGTATATTGGGTATCCGTATTCCCTACCTTATTATAGTCTTGGAAGCTGGGATAACCGTCACCTCCACGACCATAGAAGGGCATACCCATCACCAGCTTGGAAGGCGGTACGCCCGCTTTCAAGTGTGCAGTAACGGCACCGTCCGAAGTAATGTCACCGCTATGTCCTGACGGATAAAGCGCCGAATGGTGCTTGGGAGCAGAAGCCATGTCATAAGCCATGATATTCACAAAATCGACGGAAGGCAAGATAGCCTTGAAGTCAATGTAACGGGCAGAAGCTACGGTGGCAAGTGTCAGTTCCTTTTCATTGCCGATGGCAGCTCTGATATCCTGCATCAGAAGTGTAAAATTCTCCGTATCGTCCGGTGACGAGGATATATTTGCCATAGAGCTGGTGGGATATTCCCAATCGATGTCAATGCCATCCAAAGCGAACTCCTTCACCACACGGTCACAGTCCGCGGCAAAAGCACGGCGATATTCATCATTGGCAGCCATCTCACTGAAACGTCCGCTTCCCCAGCCGCCGATGGAAAGCAGCACTTTCAGCTCCGGCTTCTGTTTCCTCAAATCAACAATCTGTCTCAAACGTTCCTCATTATCAATCTTGACACCGTTAAAGCTCTCGTTTACATGACCGAACGCATAGTTGATATGCGTCATGTACTGCGGGTCGGGCATCACCTCACTCCACGAAGTGACATAAGCAACCACAACCTTTGAATCGCGGGAAGCCGCAACGACCTCTTCTCCCGACTTAACGCTACCGCATGAAACCAATACGCCCAAAGCGGCAGCCATCATCATTCTAATTTTTTTCATAAGTACTATCTTTAATTACAAATTATCGCAGGTCTGACGGACCCGTGAACCTATCAATGCATAATACAGCATAAACGCTTCTCCAAAAAGAACGATGAGCCATGACCATCTCCAGCCTCCAAGAACATCGGCAAGCACTCCTTGCAACAAGGGCAATATGGCACCGCCTACCACTCCGATCATGAACACACCCGAAGCCACCGAAGTGTATTTTCCCAAATGGGCAACGGACAAAGTAAAGATAGCTCCCCACATGATGGAATGGAACAGACCTACTGCCGTGAGCAGCCACGGATTATTCAGAAGAATGGCCAGTAGGGCGAGTAGTCCTGCCGATACCGTAGTAACCGTCAACTGCACGCGGGGAGAAATCCTGCTCAGGCTGCTCCCCACCAGGCGGCCCACAAGCATACCACCCCAATAGAGCGTAGCCATCAGTGCCGGAGAAGCATAATCCATCTCGATGGCATACAGATTGATATTGGCCCCGATACAGACTTCCACTCCTACATAAAAGAAGATAGCCACCACGCCCAATGTCAGATGACGGAAGGACCATACACTTTTTTCCAGCTTTTCTCCCTTCTCTACCCTGGTTCCTTGGATATCGGGCAAAGACAATTTCATCAACAACAATACAATCAAAGAAATAACAGCCATCAATGCCAGGAACGGAACCATCAGCTGGTCAATCTGAATGTCCTCCATAGACAGACCGCCGAACACGACACCGGTCACGAAATAAGGAGCAAGCGTAGTTCCCACAGAATTGGCGGAACCGCCTATAGCCAAACGCTGAATGGACTGGGTACCCTTGACATGGCAAGCCGTCAGATAAGGATTTATAACCACTTGCAGAATGGTGGCCGAAGCCCCTACCACGAAAGAACCCAGTAAGAAAATCAAGAACCCTCCAGGGATAACATTATTTCCTGCATGCCAATTCGCTTCAGGAAAGTGTACTGTGAAATAGGAAGAGGCAAAGAACAAACCAAGTCCCACAATCATCACCAGCAATCCACGCATCAATGTTCCTTTATATCCGTATTTGCTAATCCACGACGAGCCTACCCCTCCACAAACCGGATAAGCAAGGAACCAGGAGAAAGTAATCAAAGTAGCAAAAGTATTTTTCAACCCGCCCACTTCCGAAAGAAAAGTTTCTTTCAGAGGACCCTGAAACTGAGTATTGGCAGTCGTAAGGAAACCTACAATAAAGAACAAGAACACCATCGTGATGAATGGCCCCATATAGTTTATTTGTTTTTCTTGTTGTGTCATAGTATTTTGATTATTAATTCAAATAATTAGTTATCAGCCGCCTGCAAGGCGACTTAGCAGTTAAGCATGCTTGCCGCCGCCTCATCCAGCAGAAATTCACAGTTGGGATGAAGCTGAAGGATGGAAGCAGGAACATCTGTTGTCACAGGCCCTTCAAGCATCCGCTTGACAATATCCGCTTTATTAGTCCCTTTGGCAACCAGTACAATCCGGCGTGCCTGCATAATGTTCTTTATTCCCAAAGTAGCCCCTCCCAACTCTTTATCGGGAGGAGTACCCGTTTCTCTACGGATGCGTTCTTCCAGTTCCACATTCATCCGGGTCACCCATGCTTCACCGCCAAAGGGAGATTCTGGCTGGTTGAATCCCAGATGTCCGTTCTCACCCAACCCTAAAATCAGCAAATCAATGCCGCCACGGTTCGCAATTTCCTGCTGGAAATCCCTGCATGACTGTTCAAAATCACCAGAAATGGTAGGCAGCATCAAAAAATTCTCTTCCTTGATGCCCAATGTATCCATCAACTCCGTTTTCAGCATCGTGTAGCATGCTCCGGCATATTCGCGCGGCACATTCGTTACCTCATCCAATCCGAAGAAAGTAACGGTATCCACCTTAAACGGATATTTAGTATAGATTTCTCCCACCAACCGATGAAGATTGCCGGTAGTACGTCCCGTCGAAAGTCCTATCACACTCTCCGGTTCATTCAACATCTGCCCGATGATGCGCCATGCAGCCGTGCAGTCAAACTCCTTTTCATTCTTTGTTATTGTTATTTTCATATTCTTAATCATTAATTCCTAATCACATATTCATCGCCACCGCGCCGGCCCCCAGAAGCCCGATAAATCCGGGATTCAGTTTCGTAATGACAACCCCGTTGCTGACAAAACGCATGGTCGTAGGATGAAGTTTCTCCAGAATCTTCTCGTGCATATACCCGTCGGCCACAATGCCTCCACCCAACACCACCGTGTCCGGGTCAATCACACGTACCAGATTCATGATAAGATTGGCAAGCGCCTCAGCTGCATTCTCCACCAGCACCGTACAGAGAGGGTCACCTTTCTGACTAAGTGCAAACACCTCACTCACAATCACCCGTTCCCCTTTTTCAGCCGGAATATGCAGGCCGGTCTCATACAGGTTGCGGAGCAGACGGGCACAATTGTCAAAACCTATGCCGGCAGCAATCGCCTCCACACAGTCCATCCGTCCACAACCGCATTTAATGCCTATGTTCACACCTACACGCACGTGTCCCACTTCGCCGGCATTGAAATGGCTGCCACGGATTTGTCTCCCATTTATCACCGTACCCACGGCAATGCCTGTACCTACATTTACGTATATGAAGTTTTTGGAAATTTGTCCGAATCCCCAGACGCGTTCGGCTCTTGTAGCGCTCTTCACATCATTGTCTATATGGCAAGGCATGCCATATATGTCCGACAGTTCCTTTGCCAACTCAATCCGCTGTGTCCTGCTCGGGTCAATCTGCAGCCAGACACCTTCGTTGGGATCTACACGCCCTATCAGCCCAACACCCATCGCTACCGGTTTCTGGTCATACCAGCCCACGGTACGGATATAATCATCGAGCGACGACTTGATGATTTCCAGCGCAGCCTGCTGATTAAAGTAACCGGAGTCATATTTCTTATACCTCAAAATGTTGCCACGGCTATCCATTTCGCCAATCAGCAACTTCGTGCCTCCTAAATCAAGACCTAAATACGTTTCCATTTTTTATATGCGTTTTTTAATATTGTTTACTGTCCACAATATTACGCACTATCAGGGAGACAAGGGTTTATTCTCTGACAAAAAAGGTTTAATACTTGTCAGCGGTGGTTCAAAAGCAGTCTTCATGGCTCTAAATTTTGCTGGGACTGGTACCAAACTGCTTTTTGAAGCATGTACTGAAATATTTCGGGTCAGAAAATCCGACCATATTCGCCACTTCCCCTATCGAATATTTCCGGGAAACCAGCAGCTCTTTTGCCTTGTTCAAACGGACAATGCGGATGAAGTCATTCGGTCCCTGCCCGGTCAGCGTCTTTATCTTATTGTAGACAGAAGTGCGGCTCATGCCCAGCATCCGGCAGAAGTCATTGATGGAGAATTCCGAATCGGACAACTCCTCCTCAATCACTTTCATAACCTTGTCCAGGAACTCCTTGTCCAACTGGCTGGTATAGTCTGTCTCTTCGGGCTGCGCATCCATCGCCAACACGGTTTCGCGCAAATGCTGCCTATTCTGAAGAATATTCCTGATACGCACTTTCAGCACAGACAAGTCGAAAGGCTTGATGATGTAGTCATTGGCACCGGCCTCCAGTCCGAAGATGATATTTTCCCTCTCACTCAGTGCGGTCAGTAATATAATAGGTATATGGCTTGTATCTACCGATGATTTCAGAATCCGGCACAATTCATCACCTTCCAGTACCGGCATCACAATGTCCGAGATAATGATATCAGGATTGATTTCCCTTGCCGTCTCCAATGCCTTTCCGCCGTCGGGCACGGCAACTACCTTATATTCGGAAGACAAGCTGTCCACCAGATACTCCCTCATATCCGCATCGTCCTCCGCCAGAAGAAGGACATTCTTCCCGGCACGTTCCGTTTCTTCATGCACAGCCCCGGTAGCGGCCTGAGCTTCTTCCCGGCCGTCAGCCTTCGCTTCCACCGCCACGCTCGCCTTTATCCTCTGCGGGAAAGTTACCGTAAACGTAGTTCCCTGCCCTTCCACGCTACTGAAAGAGATGGTGCCGTGATGCTGTTTCACAATGCGGCGCGTAATCATCAGACCGATACCCGAACCGGTTTCCTCAAAGTTCATGGCATTCTGGGCTCTATAATATTCGTGAAAAATATTGCCCTGCTCCTCTTTTGGAATGCCGATACCCGTATCCTTCACTTCAATAGTCCACTTCTTTCTTGCAGTCTTCACCAGTATGTGAATGACTCCCTTCTCTGTATACTTCAAGGCATTGGAGAGCAGATTGTCTATGATATGATCCATCTTCTCCCGGTCAATCCAAACCTTGGGCATATCCGGCTCCACCTCCAACTCTATCCCGACGCTCTTCTGCATGGCGGCTAAATGAAACTCCGCCATCTTTTCCTCCAGATAAGCCTTAATGTCGTATGGAGAAACCTTCAGACACTCCTCGGCATGCAGTTCCGTTTTCTGCAACTCAAGCAGTTGAGTAATCATTCCCATCAGTTTTTCCACATTCTTCATAGCCACCGCAACGGTTTTCTTACCCTGCTCCGGAAGTCCCTCCTGCGCTTCGAGCTCGCTCAGCGGAGCCTTTATTAAAGTAACCGGTGTACGGATATCATGGGCTATACTGATAAAGGAACGTATCTTGTCCCTTATACGCCCCTCGTTCACCTTATGCCTCCTATACTGCACAAACATGTAGACAAAGACAGACAACAAAATGAAATAGATGAACAGCGCCCACCACGAAACCCAGTAAGGGTTATGAATGACAATATCCAGACTTCTTTCTCCCACCTGCTGCCCGGTGTACTTATCAAATGCCCGCAAGCGGAATACATACTTACCGGACGAGAGATTCATATAGCTCACGTTCCGCACTGAATTGGAGTGTTCCCACTCTTCATTGTGATTTTCGAGCCTATACTCATACCTAATACGATGCGGGACTGCAAAGTTGATGGCAGAGAAGGAAATAGAGAAGGAGTTTTGATTATACTTCAAATCTATTTTCCGGGTATCATTGATATTCGTTTGCAAAAGAGAGCCTTTCATTCCCGCTTTGACCGATTCATAAAGCAGTTTAAAGTCTGTCAGAATCAGCTCAACGGGTGCATGAGTCCCCAAGTCCAAAGACGGGAGAAAGGAAAGAACCCCTTCTGCGGTGCCGAAAGCAAGACATCCATTCTTCAACTTAAGGGCAGCATTCGGATTGTAATATCCCCAGCTGACATCCAAAAAATCATTGGCACTGATGATAATATCCCGGGAGCAGTCCAAGCAATACAATTCCTTCTCCGTACTGAACCAGATACGCCCTTCGTTATCCTCCAGCAGGCTGTTGATGGAATTGGAAACCAGATTGTCATCTACGGTATAGGCATGCGCCTCTTTCCCATCCGGCCCAACACGTATAAGGCCTTCCCCGTCTGTAGCCAGCCAGGTATCGCCGGATGAGGACTGCATCAGGCAACGGACAGGATAATGCAGAGAGATGTCTCCAAACGTCTGATGCCACTGCGTGTCTCCCGACTTCTTATCAAAGACGGCCAACCCGCTGCAACCGGCAATCAGTAATGAGCCCCCCTTACCCGGCTTTATGTCACCTATGCAATCAATCGGGTAATATGTATAAGTATCCGTCCGTATATCGTAACGGGTAAACTCTCCTTCAATACCACCGAACCAGACATAATCCCCTTCCGCATAAATGGCATAAACATAGTCGGTGGCCATTCCCTTCTCCGGATGTGCATTTCTTTTCTCTTTCTTCTGTACCCGTCCGGTCTGTTTATCAATACAATAGACACCGATACCATAGCCACCTACCCAGATGTTTCCCCCGGAGTCTTCGGCAAGCGCCAATACCACTTTGCCACTATATTCCGTACCGTCCAGATAGTGGGTCCATTTGCGTGACCGAGGTTGATAGAGGCTGACGCCGTTGTTTGTACCATACCAATAATCTCCCTCCGAGTCCTGAAACATCACATTTACATGGTCCGACTTCAGGGAATTATCATTATTGCGTTCGTGCCTGATTCTATAGACATCCGGCATCTCCGGATCCAGATAGCTGATGCCATTCGTAGAAGTGCCAATCCATACAACTCCGGATTCATCCACACAAATATCGGATACCGTATTACCACTCAAGCTTTTGTCATCATCCCCGTTATTCATATAATGGTTCAAAAGTTCTCCGGTAGCGACATCCATGCAAAAAACACCTGCACCGTCGGCTCCCACCAGCAGCAAATTATCCTTTGTCTTTGCAAACGAACGGATAGGTACATGAGGAATCCGGTCATTCAAGGAATGTATTTGCCCTTCGGGACCGTCAAGCACAAATACGCCGTTTGAAAAGGTACCGATGAACAGCTTCGCTCCGAAGACATAGAGCGATTCCACATGCATCTCTGTATGCAGGTCAACCGGCCTCGTCTCAAAAGACGAAGAACCTGCCGCTCCTGCCTTCGTCAGCCGGAAGACACCCTTGTCGGTGCCTGCAAAAAACACTTCATCTTCCATTTGGACCATGCAACGGACAGATTGCCCCTTCAATCCGGCAAAAGACAGCCCTGCACTTTCTTCCCAAGAATAAAGCCCCTTCGACATACACAACCACAAACGGTTTTCGTCATCAAACAGCATATTATACAATACCGGAGAAGGCAGGTAATCGGCCAAGTCCACACGCAATTGGAAAGAGTCCGTCAGTTTGTTGTATGCATAGATTTTTCCATTCTTCAATGCAACCCAGACAATACCCTCCTTATCACACATCATGGTAGTGGAAGACTGGATATTGTCCCTGGAATCAACCATTCCGTCCAACTTGTAATGCTTGATTTCATTCCCGTCATAACGATCTATCCCGACATGAGTATACACCCAGACAAATCCGGCTGAATCCTTGTTTATCTGGAATACTTGCCGACTGCCCAATCCCTCCTTGATACCCAAGGTGCGGAATGAACCGGCAAACAAGTCAGCGGACAAAAAAACGAACACCCATAACAGCAAAAATGTACATGTAACGGATTTATATGGAAACGGATATGGAGCAGACATAGGTCATATATTGTTTTTCGGATGCAATATTACGCATAAATATAAAAAAAACGGTCGAAAAACTATCCGAATAGGTTCGATTTCTATTACTTTTGCCTTCCGAAACCAACAAATCATGAGAAGCCATGCTCAGTAAGTTCAAATTAAACCAGCTCTATTTCAAGGACACACAGTTTGCCAACCTCATGACACGGCGCATTTTCAACGTCCTTCTGATAGCCAATCCTTACGATGCTTTCATGCTGGAAGATGACGGCCGCATCGACGAAAAGATATTCAATGAATACACTTCGCTCTCCTTGCGCTACCCTCCCCGTTTCACGCAGGTTTCCACTTGCGAGGAGGCGCTGACACAGCTGTCCTCCATCTCTTTCGACCTCATCATCTGCATGCCGGGCACGGGAGACAACGACAGCTTCGACGTGGCACGATACATCAAAAACCTGTATGAACAGATTCCGATGGTGATACTTACCCCTTTCAGCCACGGCATCACCAAGCGTATTGCCAATGAAGACCTCAGTCCCTTTGAGTATGTGTTCTGCTGGCTGGGAAACACCGACTTGCTGGTTTCCATCATCAAGCTGATAGAGGACAAGATGAACCTGGAGCACGACGTCAACGAAGTGGGTGTGCAGCTCATCCTGCTGGTGGAAGACGGCATCCGCTTTTACTCCTCCATCCTGCCCAATCTGTATAAATTCGTATTGAAGCAGAGCCAGGAATTCTCTACTGAAGCACTGAATGCCCACCAGCGCACACTGCGCATGAGGGGACGTCCCAAAATTGTACTGGCACGTACCTATGAAGAAGCCTTTGGCATCTACCAAAAATATAAGAATAATATATTAGGTGTCATCACCGACGTACGCTTCCCCCGCGTAGAACGGGGCGAGAAGGACGGACTGGCCGGTATCAAGCTCTGTGCCGCCATCCGCAAGGAAGACCCGTTTGTACCCCTTATCATACAGTCCAGCGAATCGGACAACGTAGCGTATGCAGCCAAATACGATGCCGCCTTCATCGACAAGAATTCCAAAAAGATGGATGTGGACCTGCGCCGTATTGTATCAGACAATTTCGGCTTCGGCGACTTTATCTTCCGCAACCCGGACACGCTGGAAGAGATTGCCCGCGTAAAGAATCTCAAAGAGCTGCAGAACATTCTTTTTGCTGTTCCGGCAGAATCATTCCTTTACCACATCAGCCGCAACCACGTCAGCCGCTGGCTCTACTCGCGTGCCATGTTTCCCGTGGCAGAGTTCCTGCGGCCCATCACCTGGAATAGCTTGCAAGACGTGGATGCCCACCGTAAAATTATCTTCGAGGCTATCGTGAAATACCGCAAGATGAAAAACCAGGGAGTAGTGGCAGTCTTCAGGCGCGACCGCTTTGACCGATACTCCAACTTTGCCCGTATTGGCGACGGTTCGCTGGGAGGCAAGGGGCGCGGACTGGCTTTCATCGACAACCTGGTGAAGCATCACCCCGAGTTCGAAGAGTTTGAGAATGCCCGTGTCGCCATCCCCAAGACCATCGTGCTCTGTACCGATGTGTTCGACGAGTTTATGGATACCAACAATCTGTATCAGATAGCCTTGTCCGATGCCGACGATGACGTCATCCTGCGCTACTTCCTCAAAGCAAAGCTGCCCGACCGCCTGGTGGAGGACTTCTTCACCTTCTTCGACGTGGTGAAGTCGCCGCTTGCCATCCGTTCGTCCTCGTTGTTGGAAGACTCGCACTACCAACCCTTCGCCGGCATCTACAACACCTACATGATTCCCTATCTGGACGACAAGTACGAGATGCTGCGCATGCTGAGCGATGCCATCAAGGGAGTATATGCTTCGGTCTACTTCCGCGACTCGAAGGCATACATGCAGGCAACGAGCAACGTTATCGACCAGGAAAAGATGGCTGTCATCCTGCAAGAGGTAGTGGGCAACCAGTATGGTGACCGCTACTACCCCAGCATGTCCGGTGTGGCACGTTCGCTCAACTACTACCCCATCGGCGACGAGAAGGCAGAAGAAGGTATCGTCAATCTGGCGCTCGGTTTAGGTAAATACATCGTGGACGGTGGCATGACGCTCCGCTTCTCGCCCTATCACCCCAACCAGGTGCTGCAAACCAGCGAAATGGAGATTGCCCTCAAAGAGACTCAGACCCGCTTCTATGCCCTCGACCTGCGCAATGCCGGTCACGACTTCTCCATCGACGACGGCTTCAACCTGCTGAAACTGCACGTCAAAGAAGCGGAAAAGGACGGAGCACTGAACTACATAGCCTCCACCTACGACCCTTACGACCAGATTATCCGCGACGGGCTTTATCCCGGCGGACGCAAAGTCATCACCTTTGCCAACATCCTGCAACACGACGTATTCCCCCTGCCACGCATCCTGCAACTGGCTTTGAAATACGGAGAGCAGGAGATGCGCCGTCCCGTAGAGATAGAGTTTGCCGCCACCATGAGCCGCGAGAAGGACAAAACCGGCACCTTCTACCTGCTGCAAATCCGCCCGATAGTCGACACCAAGGAGATGCTGGATGAAGACCTTACCGCCATTCCGGACGACCAGGTACTGCTCCGTTCCAACAACTCATTGGGACATGGCATCATGAACGAGATACATGACATTATCTATGTGAAGACAGACGACTATAGTGCCTCCCACAACCAGGAGATTGCCTGGGAGATAGAGAAGCTGAACCAGCAGTTCCTGGACGAAGGCCGCAACTATGTCCTTGTAGGTCCCGGACGCTGGGGTAGCAGTGACACCTGGCTCGGCATCCCCGTGAAGTGGCCGCACATCAGCGCTGCCCGCGTGATAGTGGAAGCCGGACTGACCAACTACCGGGTAGACCCCAGCCAGGGAACCCACTTCTTCCAGAACCTGACCTCCTTTGGAGTGGGATACTTTACCATCAACGCCTTTATGAATGACGGCGTATACAACCAGGAATTCCTGAATGCACAGCCTGCCGTACACGAGACGAAGTACCTGCGGCATGTACATTTCCACCAGCCAATGGTGGTAAAGATGGATGGCAAGAAGAAACTGGGAGTGGTGCTGATGCCCGAAGAATAAATCAGTCCGTCAGCCGGTGCAGCACAATCATCACCACCTCTGCGGGAGCAAACATGCGGATGGCTTTCTGCGAAGTGCCGATGCCGTTGGTGACAATCATCGGGATGTTCTTTGAGTTGTACTTCAGCCCGGAGAGGAACCGCTGCCCGTAGTGCGAGGGGACTATCGGTGCATAAAGCCCGAACAGCGTCACCTGCCCGCCATGCGTGTGTCCGGCCAGGATGAGATCGGAGTTTGTCACCGGGACGTCCTCGGCATAGTCTGGCGTATGCGTCAGCAGGATTACGAAATCGTCGGGCGAAAGGCCGAGTGTGGGCGATGTGCCGTTCTTGCCCAAGTCGAAAGGATTGCGCACGCCCGCCACAAGAATCCGCTCGCCGCCACGCCGCAGGGTGTCCACCTTATGCTCCAGCAGATGCATGCCATAATGCCTCATTTCGCGCACGATGTCGTCATAGCAAGCCTCGTAGTCATTGTTGCCAAGCACGGCATAGGTGCCCAACGGCGTCTTCACTTGCGCCAGGGCAGCCATGACGGGCGGCACGTACTGGCAGCCTTCGTGAAAGTCGCCGCCAATCAGCAGCACGTCGGCCTTCTGGTCTATGAGCAGGCGGACCAGGTCCTTCAATCCCTCCTCCTTCAGCAGGCTTTTGTAGTGCAGGTCGGAGACAAAGGCGATGCGGAAGCCCTCGAAGGCGGCAGGCACGTCGCGATGCGTGAAGTCGTACGTCTTAATGCGGCTGACGCCCTTATAGGCCGAGCCTACGTGGGTGGTTTTCGATGTGATTCTTGTACCTCGCTGCACAATTACCTTTTGTACCGGTGCCGTTTTCTTTATCTGCTGTTTCTTTACCTCGCCCTTCGCCGGCTGGCGGCGGACATTACGCAAATCAGACTGGTCAAAGGTGAACATCGGCGAAAGGCGGGCGGGCAACCCGATAGTATCGCCAAGCTGCGTGCTGTCTGCCTGCATGACTGGCTGCGGCAACGACACGGTAATCATCCGCTTGGAACGGCAGGAAGACAAGAGCAGCAGAGAAAGAATGGATATGTAGACTAACTTCTTCATCATAAGTGGGTACAAATATAGGGATTTTCAGTATTTTTGCTGGCAGATGCCGAACTAAATTGGAACTACGATGAACGAGATTAAACAGAATTCACCCTACGCATGGTTTCTCGCCGCCCGCCCCAAGACGTTGACGGGAGCCATCATCCCGGTATTGCTGGGCAGTGCCCTTGCCTTCAGCGACGGACAGTTCAAGACCGCACCCGCCCTGCTGTGCGCCCTCTTTGCCTGCGGCATGCAGATTGCCGCCAACTTTATCAACGACCTCTTCGACTTCCAGAAAGGGACCGACCGTCGGGAAGACCGGCTGGGGCCGCAGCGCGCCTGCGCCGAAGGTTGGATTACGCCGGCAGCCATGAAAACCGGCATCGGCATCGCACTGACACTGTCGTGCCTGGCAGGGCTGGCAGTGCTGTTCACCGTCTGGGGGCAGCTGCCCCACGGAGGCTGGGAACTGGTGGTGCTGGGCGTGGTGTGCATACTGTTTGCTTTCCTCTATACCACGCTGCTCTCCTATCGGGGCTGGGGCGACGTACTGGTGCTGGTGTTCTTCGGCTTCGTGCCCGTATGCGGCACCTACTACGTGCAGGCCTATACGCTGAATATGGATGTGGTGGTGCTGTCGCTCGTCAGTGGCCTCGCCATAGACACCTTGCTGATGGTGAACAACTATCGCGACCGCGAGCAGGATGCCGTGAGCGGCAAGTGTACGCTGGTGGTACGCTACGGCAAGAAGTTCGGTGAGAATATGTATCTGGCACTGGGCATCGCCGCCGTGCTGCTCTGCTTCTGGTTTGTCTACACGGGCAAGCTGACTCCGCTGGAATTTATCTGGGCTCCCTGCGTCTATCTCTATATGCACGCACTGACGTGGCGCAAAATGATACAGATAGGTAGCGGTAAAAAGCTGAACAGCATACTGGGCGAGACGTCGCGCAATATGCTGTTCTTAGGATTACTGTTAGCGGTGGCGCTGAATTGAGAGGTTAGGGGTTAAGGATTAGCGGTTAGACCCTAATCCCTAAACCTTAACCCCTACCTCCATACATCTGTTCGTAATACTTCTGATAGTCACCGCTGGTCACTTCTTCCACCCACGGCTGGTTGTTCAGGTACCATTCAATGGTCTTGACGATGCCGACCTCGAACTTCGTCTCCGGATACCAGCCCAGGGCATTGGTAATCTTTGTGGGGTCGATGGCATAACGCTGGTCGTGACCTAGGCGGTCTTTGACGAAGGTGATAAGGTCTTCGTTTATCCAGCTGATGTCAATCGTGCCGTCGGCGGCTTTTACTTGTTTCTTCAGCACTGCACGGTAACGGGGTTCTTCCTCCATCAAGCGGCGGACGGTGGCAATAGTCAGCTTCACGATTTCAAGATTGGTCTTTTCGTTGTGACCGCCTACGTTGTAGACTTCGCCTTCCACACCCTCGCGGACAACCAGGTCGATAGCTTTGCAGTGGTCTTCCACGTAGAGCCAGTCACGCACGTTACTGCCGTCGCCATAGACGGGGAGGTTCTTGCCTTCGAGAATATTCTTGATGATAAGCGGAATCAGCTTTTCGGGGAAGTGATAAGGACCGTAGTTGTTGGAACAGCGGGTGATAGTGACGGGCATCTTATAGGTGTCGTGATAGGCCATCACTACCATATCGGCACTCGTCTTGCTGGCGCTGTAAGGGCTGTGCGGGCAGAGCGGGGTTTGCTCTGTGAAGTAGCCTTCGGCACCAAGTGAGCCGTAAACTTCGTCGGTAGACACTTGATGGTAACGAACGCCTTTGCGCCAAGTGGGATAACCGGACTCGTCCTTACCCGTGACCCAGGCACGGCGGGCGGCATCGAGCAAGTTTTGTGTACCCAGGATGTTGGTCATCAGGAAAAGCTGGGGATTCTCTATGCTACGGTCTACGTGGCTCTCGGCAGCAAAATTCACTACGTAATCGAATTTATACTTGGCAAACAGTTCGTCGGCAAGCACGCGGTCGCAGATGTCACCTTTTACAAAAAAGCAACGTTCATCGTCAATGTCATTGGCAATGGTGCCCAAATTGCCTGCGTAGGTCAAGGCATCCAGTATCACCACTTTAATATCATTATGTTTTGCCAGGATGTATTTAATATAGTTGGCGCCGATAAAACCGGCGGCACCGGTTACGAGATAAGTCTTCATGAGAATTAAAAATTATAAATTAAAAATTAAAGTCAGCGGGCCTTTATAGGAGAACTATTCTCCTTCTCTTTTTGGGGAACAAAGAGTTCATCGCTTCGATTCAGCCAGTTCCATCAGGTATTTGCCATATTCGGTCTTGCCAAGCTGTTCACCCAAGCGATACAGCTGGTCTACATCTATCCAGCCCTTGCGCCAGGCAATCTCTTCGATACAGCTCACGCGGAAGCCTTGACGGTTCTGGATGGTGGCGACAAAATTGCTGGCTTCCAGCAGGCTGTCGCAATTGCCGGTGTCGAGCCAGGCAAAGCCACGGCCGAAGAGCTCCACTTTCAGCGTGCCCTCGTCCAGATAGAGACGGTTGAGGTCGGTAATTTCGTATTCGCCGCGAGCAGAGGGCTTCAAGGAGGCGGCTTTCTCTGTCACGGTGGAGTCGTAGAAGTACAGTCCGGGGACGGCATAGTTGCTTTTAGGATTGGCAGGCTTTTCTTCCAGCGAGACGGCTTTGCCGTTGGCATCAAACTCCACTACACCGTAGGCACGGGGGTCCTTGACGTAATAACCAAAGATGCAGGCACCCTTGTCTATGGAAGCGGCACGCTTCAGCATGGCGGAGAAGCCTTGACCGTAGAACATGTTGTCGCCCAGAATAAGGCAGCCCGGTCCGCCGTCCAAGAACTCTGCACCCAGCACAAAGGCTTGTGCCAGTCCGTTGGGATTCTCTTGTATCTTATAGGAAAAGGACATACCGAGTTCTTCGCCGGTTCCCAGCAGCTCGCGGAACATGGGTAAGTCACGTGGAGTAGAGATAATAAGCACTTCGCGAATTCCCGCCAACATCAGTGTAGAGAGCGGGTAATATATCATCGGCTTGTCGTAGACGGGCATTATCTGCTTGGAGATAGCCTTGGACAACGGATAGAGACGAGTGGCACTGCCACCTGCAAGAATAATTCCTTTCATATTTCAGTTCTTTTTCGGTGATACTTCAAAATGGAGAATAAAATAAGAAGGAGGACGATGCCCCACGGCTCTACTTGCTATTCGGGTACAAAGATAATGGAAAAATTCGATTAAGTGAAGGCTTGGTTTCATCTTTTTACTTCATTGCTTTGCTTACTCCGGTACATTGTTTTGCTTACTTCAGTGCGTAACGGCCGTCACCCCTTGATGAAACGGTCTTCACCTCAGCGTGTAACGACCTTTACCAAATAGTGTAACGGCCTTTACCCAATAGCGTAACGACCTTTACATTAGCATGTAACGGCTTTTACACTACAGCGTAAACAATCGGTAAATACAATCCATTGAAAATAAACAAACTACATCATCGGTCAGCAAGTTCTATCACCTCCAAATCTTTAAACGTTCCCCCATCAACCGCAAAGCGTACCATCGTACGCACCTTATGGAAACCTTGAATGCCCGCAGCGCCCGGATTGATGTGGAGTACATCCAACGTCTTGTCATACTTCACCTTCAGTATATGCGAGTGCCCGCTGATGAACAGCTTTGGGGGACGCACCAGAATGCTGCCCTTGATGGAAGGGTCGTAGTTGCCGGGATAACCGCCGATATGCTTCATCAGCACCTCCGCCCCATCCACCGTGAAACGGAGAATCTGCGGATAGAGCTGCCGTATCTCCTGCCCGTCAATATTGCCATACACGGCACGGAAGGGACGGAAAGCCGCCAGCTTCTGTGCCACTTCCAGCGAACCGATGTCACCGGCATGCCATATTTCGTCACAGCCCTCAAAATATTGCAGGTACTTTTCATCCCAGTAGCCATGCGTATCCGATAATAAACCAACTTTTGTCATCTTTCCTTTGTTTATTAAGACAAAGGTAATTATATTTGGGAAGAATACAATGTGGTAATGTGCTAATATGCCACATTAACACCTTAACACCATGGACAACAGATATTTCAAACGTGACATCAGCTGGCTTTCCTTCAACTACCGCGTACTGCTGGAAGCGGAAGACGAGACATTGCCGCTATACGAACGCATCAACTTTATTTCTATATACTCTTCCAATCTGGAAGAATTCTACAAGATACGCGTAGCCGACCATAAGGCCATAGCCACCGGAGCCTCGCAAAGCGATGAAGAGACTATGCAGTCTGCCGCCGAACTGGTAGATGAAATCAACCAAGAAGTCAATCGCCAACTGGAGGAACGTATCCGCATCTACGAACAGAAGATACTGCCCGCCCTGCGGAAACATCACATCATATTTTATCAAAGCCGCAACGTAGAACCGTTTCACCGCGACTTTGTGCGCAGCTTCTTCCGCGAAGAGATATTCCCTTATCTGGCCCCGGTGCCCGTAAGCAAGGACAAGGTGATTTCATTCCTGCGCGACAACCGTCTCTATCTGGCCGTACGGCTTCATCTGAAAGGAGCTCCCGCCAGTTCTCCAAACCGTATCCAGTATTTCGTGATGAAACTGCCGTACAGCAAAGTGCCGCGCTTCATCCAGCTGCCCAAGGTGGGGAAAGACTATTATCTGATGTTCATTGAAGACATCATCAAGGCCAATCTGGATACCATCTTCCCCGGTTATGAAGTGGACAGCAGTTATTGCATCAAGATTTCACGCGATGCGGATATTCTGATAGACGATGCCGCCAATACCTCCGAAATCATCGAGCAGGTGAAGAAGAAGGTAAAGAAACGCAAGATAGGCGCCGTGTGCCGTTTTGTATACGACCGCGCCATGCCCCAGGACTTCCTCGACTTTCTGGTAGATGCCTACCGCATAGACCGCCGGGAGCTGGTGCCGGGAGACAAGCACCTCAACATGGAGGATTTGCGGCATCTGCCCAATCCCAACCAAAGCGTACGTCCCATCAAGAAACCCCAGCCCATGAAGCTGACCTGCCTGGACGAACGCGAATCCATCTTCCGCTATGTGGAGAAGAAGGACCTGCTGCTGCATTATCCCTACCACTCCTTCGACCACTTCATCCATTTTCTATATGAAGCCGTCCACGAACCCACCGTGCGCGAAATCATGGTGACCCAGTATCGCGTGGCAGAGAACTCCACCGTCATCAACACCCTGATAGCCGCCGCACAGAACGGAAAGAAAGTCACCGTCTTTGTGGAACTGAAAGCCCGCTTCGACGAAGAAAACAACCTCGCCACCGCCGAGATGATGAAAGCCGCCGGCATCAACATCATTTTCAGCATACCAGGACTAAAGGTACATGCCAAAGTAGCCCTCGTGCTACGCCGCGATAAGGAAGGGCGCAAACTGACAAGCTACGCCTACATCAGTACCGGCAACTTCAACGAAAAGACCGCCACCCTCTATGCGGACAGCGGACTATTCACCTGCAACCCAGTGATTGTAAACGACCTGCACAACTTGTTCCGTACTCTGCAGGGAAAGGAAAATCCAGTGTTCCACCGCCTGCTTGTGGCCCGCTTCAACCTGATTCCTGAACTGAACCGCCTCATCAATCACGAAATAGAACTGACCCGGCAAGGCAAGCAAGGACGGATTATCCTAAAAATGAATGCCCTGCAAGACCCCGCCATGATAGACCGCCTCTACGAAGCCTCGCAAGCCGGTGTAGAGATAGACCTCATTGTCCGCGGCATCTGCTGCCTCATCCCCGGGCAGGAGTACAGCCACAACATCCGCGTGACACGCATCGTGGATACCTTTCTGGAACATGCCCGTGTGTGGTACTTCGGCAACGGCGGCGCACCCAAGCTCTTCCTCGGCTCGCCGGACTGGATGCGGCGTAACTTGTACCGCCGTATCGAAGCCGTCACCCCCATTCTGGACCCGGACTTGAAGCAAGAGCTCATCGATATGCTATCCATACAACTGTCGGACAAACGGAAAGCCTGCTTTGTGGACGACCGGTTGCGAAACCGCTGGAAGTCGTCGCGACCGCAAAAGGAGAAGGTACGGTCGCAATATAGCTTTTACGAATACTTGAGAGAGAAAATATAAACAACTCTGCCCCAATATACCTCCGGCTCAACAGTCTTTTATAGGACACAGACGTACGGCAGTTCCTCCACTACGTGCTTGCCGAATGGTGAGGGTATCACTATAAGTCACTTCGCGCTCTTCTATAAGTATAGCAGCAGGACATGTCTCATAATCGGACTCAGGAGCATCACGATAAATAGTAGCCAGATAGCTTTTATCTGTATCGAGAAAAGACAGACTGATATTAGCCGTTCGTTCCTCATCTCCCGTGATACTGCCTATATACCAGCATCCCTCTCCTTTATCACAACGGGCAATAGTAACATAACTGCCAATGCATGCTTCCGGCACCACTGTTCTGCTCCAATCTGTAGGACAAGATACTATAAAATTAAAAGGTTCCGGATTAGCCTCGTAATTCTCTATTTCATCCGAAGCCATTTGTAACGGTGAATAGAGCACCACAAACAGCGCCAATTGTTTGGCCAGTGTGGTATGTACACGTGTCTGTGGCATTACATCGTTAACAAACCGAAACGTCACCGGTGTAAAGTCCATCGGGCCTGCCAACCCACGAGTGAAAGGCAATATTACGGTATGAGAGGGAGGATTTCCACCATCTACATCCCAAGCGTCCCATTCTTGTCCACGTACTCCCTCTTGTGTCATCAGATTAGGAAAAGTACGCTGCAAACCTGTAGGAATCACCGGTTCATGATTATCAATACAGATACGGTGACGGGCAGCAGCCTCTATTACCTTGCGATAATGAAGTACACCAAACTGACTGCTATGATATTCTTTCCCATCAAGCAAATCGCCCACATAACCCGTTTTTACTTGATGCACACCATATTTCTCATAGAACTTGAAACCATCTTCCATCTGATTTTCATAATTGGAAACATTACCGCCAGTTTCATGATGTCCTATCAAAGCTACTCCTTTGCTACGCCCATAATCAGTAATACGTTGTATATCAAAATCGGTATAAGGTTTTGTGAAACTAAACTTCCAAGTAGCCCAGTCTTCATTCCACCCTTCCACCAGTACACCTCCCAGGTTATTGGCAGCAGCAAAATCGATGTGACGCATTGTATTCTCTGTTGTGGCCCCATGATGGGGACCGGCATGCCAGGTGTTATGCTTCATGTGATAAGTCCACCAAATTCCAATATAGCGCATAGGTTGTATCCAGGAAGTATCGGTTATACGACAAGGTTCATTAAGATTTAACATGAGACGGGAAAGAAGCAAATCACCGGCAGATTCAGCCACTATCATTGTACGCCAAGGAGATACACGGGTATCGGTAACACGTACTTTCTCACCTGTACTCCAAGGTGTAAGAGCCGCACGTAATGTAACCGTTTTATTATCTTCAAGTTGTTCAACCGGCTTCAAGTTCATGGCAGCATAATCTGTAAGATTTGCTTCATGAATAGCCAAATAAAGGCTATCTGTTGTCTCAATCGTCACCGGAGTGCTTACCCATCCCATCTTACTAAGAGTTTTTTTCTCAAATAAGGCCTCGTAAAAACGAACTCCTTTCACTGGAATACTCCAAGCATCATAATCTGCAGGAAAAACGAATTCAGTCACTTCGTCATCAATAAGAAACTCTTGTAGCTGTTGCTGGCGCGGGAACTCATACCGGAATCCCATCCCATCATCAAAAAGACGAAAAATAATATTCAGTTCCCGCTCCAACGATGTTTCTTCCTTGAGGCATACCCTCAATTCATTATAATGATTTACAATTTCAGCCTCTTCCCCCCATACTGGTTGCCACACATCATTATGCGAATCATGCTTAACCTCTTTTAGAACGAAACCAGTCAAAAGATCTGGCGCATCCTTCAAAACCAATCCCAGACGTGAAGGAAGTAAAATATTCTTCCCCGCATGTCTTAAACAATATCGGGGAGCACCTTCTTCATCAAGTGTAAACTCTAAAGAAAGTTTTCCATTTGGAGAGGTCAACTTGATATGTTCCTGCTGGCATGAAATCATCCATAGGCCTAAACATAAAGCAAGTATAATCTGTAGCGTTTTTTTTAGTTTCATAGTCATTACCGAATTTAATTTTATATATCCAATTCTTATTTTATAAGTCTACTGACAAACAGTCCCTTTCCTTCCTCAGCCGGAATAACACAGAAGTTTACGAAACCACAGACAGACTCCGGTTCAAGCAACGTGGCAACCAAATTTCCTAAAGGTTGTGCCAAAGGTACCAACCAACTACCTATTGGAAGTTCTACATTATCTTCATAGACATCCGTTTCTACATTTACCGGATGAATCCCCTCCCATTCCTTCTCTGCACGATACAGACGGGTTACTTTGTAACGCTCAACTTTTGCTTTTTGTACACGGGTAACTTGCTCAATGTGTACACCCAACGCTCGAAGCTTACATACTGCTTCTGTACAGGGAGCATCGAGCAGATAAGCCTTAGGGCGAGTACGCATCAATTGAGGTGTTGCCTGCATGGCATCAAGGGTTGGCAGTTCAGTCTTAAACAGTTCATTGGCCTTATAATCGATAAAAGAGACTACATGACGTACAGTATCCGAAGTGAAAGTAACATATATCGGTTCAGTAGCTTTCAAGGTGCGCTTCCTGGCTTGTTCTATCTTACGTTTAATTGAAGCACGATGTTGCGCAGCAGTAACCAACGTTTGCCGTGCCACCAAGAAACCGCACTCACTACGACGTGCAAAACACTCCGGTCCCAATCCAATACCTCTTATTTCGACAAAAAGCGATACAGCTCCCGTCAATGCTTGAAAAGTAGAACTGGACTGCGGACTTTTGGCACCTTTTACAAGAACAAGGGAACCATCTGCCACACGAGGAGTAAAGTAGAAACCGGAAGCATAACCGGCACTATTTAAAACGACCTCTGCCTCACGACGAAAAAGTTCTTCAGACAGCGTACGTAAAGCTAAAGGCGCATTAAGATGTCCTGTAGGTAAAAAAAGTACATCAGCAGCATTTGCTGTCGGCACTCCACGTAATAAGTTAAACTCACGACGTAAAGGTGTATATTCATGAATATCAAGAGCTACGTCCGGATTCCATTGCTGATAGGACTGCTTCAACAGCAAAGTGACAGCATCCTCTAATTTGCTCTGATCGCGATTCAAATCGTAACCATCGGCCGAACGACGTTGCTGAATGGCATAACCATCAACATTGGCTATAGGAACCAAAGCCACAGCTATATGATTCAGCAATTCACGTCCTTCTTTTTCACAAAGTAAGTAACGGACAAGCATGCATACAGCCTCAGCACCTGCCGGCTCGTTACCATGCAGTGCCGCTTGAATCCATACCCTTACCTTCTTCTTGTCGGGAGTACCCAAATAAAGTACCGGAATGGTACGTCCTTGTTTGGTAACACCAATATTCTCCATATATGCCAAACCCGGAGAACGTACAACCAATTGTTGTAAATAGTCCTTTATCTCATCAACCGATGCCAATCCGCTACCGTAAGGTTTACTTAGAGTAGGTGTCTCACGGTCAAATTTGGGGTCAGGATAGAAACTTGCAGTTACTCCGGCAGGTTGCTTCGACTGATTTCTATTCCATAACACAAGATTAGCTAATACCACTTCTTGTGCTATCCTCTGTAAATAAAGAGCCGTTTCAGACGGTAGACCTGCATAATAATCGCTGCTAAAAGGCTCACCAAAAAAAATTGCATAAAAGACACAAGCCGCCAAATAACTGCCTGCAGGACTAGGATGGCTGCCATCAGAATTATACAACTGCAAACTTGGACACTCTCTACGTACACGTCTCCATGCCTCACCCACAGGAGCACAATAAGCATCAAGGACATCAGCCATTTCCAAATAGTTTTCCGTAAGTTGCTGCTGCATTCCTTCATAAGTATCATTATTACGCCCCCATGTCATATAACAGACACTTTTTCCTTTTGGGGCATAAAGACGGCGTAAACTATCTAACTGCGCCGCAGGATGGAATACATTCTTCTTTACCCATTCCTTTTCACGAGTAGGTGCCTTGCTCTGTTCCTGCATCACCATATAATCCCATCCTCCTTCACGAATCGCCTCTAATGTTTGCGTATTGGCTGCATGCTGTCTCAAGTACCAACCAGGGTTAGCAACCTGGCGCACTGATATTTTTTTTCCACATGAGGATGCTAACGATTGGACTTGCCATGGCAAACGATTAAAAAAAGTATAGCTGTTACCTATAAAAAGTACCCGTAAAGAATCTGTCGTCAATAATGGCACAGCTTGTTTCCCCATAGGGACAGCCTCATGCCCGATGCCGCACTCTTCTATCTTGCGCCAATGGCATTCCCAACCACGGGATGCAGCCAACTGGTGAATATAAAGCCAGAAACTACGCCCACGCTCCATACGGTTTCGTCCTTGTCGTTCAGCTTCAGGAGTCTTGCGTAGAAAAGACTCACGTATCGTATCTCCCAAAGCCAGCTGTAGTATGATAGGTTTTGACAAGTATTTTTTTATCTGTTCAGATGAAATATAGGGGATACCAGCCGTACCATAAGGATATGTCTGGGCCAAATCAGGAAAAGTATACCAACCGGGAGAACTTATAATAGCTTTTTCCACATAAGGACTATCGTGAAAAAGCATGAAACGCTGTACGAATTGCCCACCAGCAGAATGACCATAAATCATATATCCTTTGCGCATGCTTCCCGTAAATTGACGCACATATTCAAATAGTTTATCAACCAACACTGGTGTAATTTTTTCGGGAGCATTAGCTACTGTATGGGCAGCATTCATCACCCCCACCTCCTGATAGTCTGCCAAAGGATAAGATTTCAAATCAAAGTGAGGTATAAAAAGCATAAAACCCTTTCTCTCCGCTTCTTCTTTCCAACCGTCCAAAAGATAACGATAGCCGCGGTCTCCTCCTTCAAAGACAAATACAATAGGCATTTGTTTAATATCCCCCTGGGAAGGTATATAATAATGTACATCTACCGGGCGATCGGCAAAAGGAGGGTATTGACTATAAGTGAAGAAATGTTCACCTCTTGGCCTTTCCAAAGTCTGTTTCGCTATTGCAGATAAACAAATACAGAGGAATCCAATATAAAATATAATCAGCTTCTTCATAATTCGTACCTTCCCTTCTTTACTATTGTACCATCTTGCATTACAAATTTACCACGGGCAATGACATCTGTAAGCTGCAAATCTTCCGCCAAAAAACACAAGTCTGCATCTGCTCCTTGTGCCACAATACCTTTAGCTCGTAATTTCAGATTACGAGCCGGATTGGATGTTATCAATGTAATCGCCTGTTCCAATGGTACCCCCTCCTCATTGACTAATGCAACTACCTCCTTGAAATTTAAATTCAAAGGAGCAGGACGATAAGTTATTTCTCCAGTTTCAGGATTCACTCTGCGTACGCCACCATGGCCATCACTAGAAAAAGTAATGCGATCAAGGGGGACACCAGCTCGCAATGCACGTATCACACAACGATGGGGAGTATCAAACTTTGAGCCACCAGTCGAAAAATCAATCATTCCACCTAATTTACCAAATTCTACAGCCTGCATAAAAAGAGCTTCAGTACGTATCAGATGAGTAGGAGACAGATAAGATATCAGTGTAGGATAGTGACGAGCAATATTGAGTAAGGGCTCAATACCTTCCGGAAGTGCTCCCAAATGAATGTGGAGAATTCCTCCTTTACCAGATGTAAATCCCCCTAAACGTACCTGATGTATAATACGTAATATCTCTTGCTCTGTCGGAAACGGACTACGGTCATCACTCATCGCCAGCTTACAGCCAATAACTTTATCTATGAAGATAAGATCGTCAGCCACACTATTCATCAATGTTTTGGTAGGCAATCCGTAATAACTTGTCAGCATATAAGCCGACAATCCGTCATCGTCAATAGCTTTGGCCTTGGCATAAAGCGTAGTAAGTTCTTTGGCAAATCCATCAGTACCAAGCATACCCAATACAGTAGTAGTACCACATGCCACCAGTTCGCTCATAGTCACCTCGGGGACTAATGAGGCATAACCTTGTTGCCCTCCTCCACCAGTAATATGTACATGCTGATCTATAAATCCCGGAGTAACAATTTTACCTTGCACGTCAATAGTATGGCAAAATGATTCATTCAGTTCAATTGTCTTTGAAATATGCGCAATCTTTTCTCCGCATAGCAAAATGTCTGTTTTACCAAGATAGGCAGGAGCATATAAATTTGCATTCTTTATCAATGTAAACATAGCTGTCGATTAATTTTAGAAAGTGATAAGATGATAAAGTATCAAGAAAACAATTCCTCCTATTAAAGGAAATGTATTACGCCTTGCCAACTCCACTGATGACACACCGGCTACCCCGGCAATGGCAACAATGACTCCGGCAATAGGAGATGCGGCACGTCCCATGCTTGCCGCCAACTGCAAAGGAAGTATCAATGAAAAAACCGGCAAACCAAGCTGAGTGGCTATACCCGGCAATAAAGGACCAAATGAAAAAAAGGCTGCATTGCCACTTCCCATCAGCATGGCAGCTCCAAAAATAATGAGAGTAAAGATTGCGGCAATAGCTAATCCCGAAAGTCCGATATGAGAGGAATAACCCACCAATGAATCAATAAATCCCAAACCAATCAGTCCTTTAGAGAAAACTTCTGAAGCTACAATCAATGTTACAACTGAAGTAAACACATTTCCCATGCCTTTCCAAAAACTTGCAAAAACGTTAAAAGTAGTACGCACACTACGAGTATGAAACAACACAAATACCAATGATAAGAACAGAGAAAAAAGCATAGCAGTAGTGGTACCCAATGTTACAGTAGGCTGAAACAGTCCCACAAAAGGTGAAAAGAAAATGAGAAGAGCCAAAGGTAATACCGGGAGTAGCGCAAAAGCCAATGGAACATCCGGTTTTTCTACTAATGAGGTTGCAGTCACATTTGACACCTGCAATATGCCATCCTGCTGTTTCTTTGCATCTTTTTTATCAAAATAACGGTTATTGAAATAGAAGAGTACCATTACAACCAAGGAAGTAGGAATTACTAAAGGAAGTTGATGAGTGATGAAATATTCCACATTGGATTGTCCTATCAATTCGGCAGCCATAGCAGTATTTGCCGACCCCGGTCCCTGATCAAATAGAGTAGCAGCGGCAATGACTGACAATGCTGTAAGTTGACTTACTCCCAAACTAATTAAAACAGGATAAACCGAAGCCACAAGCAACAATCCTAATCCGGCAGCTGAAGGAGTAGTAATAAAAAGTAATTGTCCAATAGGAATAACTATAGTAGCCGCCAAATAAGGATAACGTCGAAAAAGACCTAATGGCTTCATGGAAATATAGACCAATGCATTAGTAGCCTTTATGTTATTCATGAAAGCTACATAACCGCCAATTGTCATTATCATAAACCCTGCACGCGCCAAATTAGAAAGAAAAACTTCCTCTATCATCCTTACCAAATCAAACACCACCATTCCCGTAGCTTTACTAGGTACTACCGAATGCACTTGCATGAAAAAAGCAGCTGTAAGCATTAATAAACCGGAAAGCATCAAAAGACCTTGAGGATTGAGCTTACGATAAAGACCTACCGCTGTAATCCCTACCATAAGAAGACTAAAAATGAAAGCCAATTCGGACATGATGTATCAAGATATTAAGTTTTTGTTTTCTTTTGAATATATGAATCTAAATCAGATATAAACACCGATATATACAAAGCCGTTTATATGCGGTATTTATATCTGACTATTATCTATCAATACCCCGGATTATTTTCCAAAGGATTACCAGTATTGGCATCAATGAATGATTGCGGCAGCGGGAAAAGGACAGGAGTTTCATATTCATCCATACCACGTCCTGCAATACCAGCTATCTCATTGAGTTCACGCATGCGACGTTTGAAATAGTTATTGGTATCACGTTCGTCACCACCATTTTCTTGGCAAACACGTACCAATGTATGACGACGTTCTTCCTCCGTAAGCAGTTCACGGCTGCGTTCATCAAGAATGAAATCCATACCACCGATTCTAAGATCATCTTCAGTAATACTTACAGCATTGGAACGATTACGTACTTTATTTATCCATTTAATGGCCTCGCCTACTTGATTACTCTTGTAAAGAGCCTCTGCATAAAGTAAATATGTATCTGCCAAACGTAAATAAACAATGTCCGCATAGTGTCCATCATTAGCTGCATTAGCCAAAATAGGTGGAGTATAATCCCATTTACGAGTAGTAGGCCAATCATATTTTTTAATGGAAGTAGAAGTTAGCATGGCTGCATTAACCGTAGTATCAATAAGTGCAGTACCACCTAAATCAAATACCTTGGTTACATTGCCGGCAGCATCTACATCATTAATACTCCATACGATAGCATTGGCAGATACACGGTCATCTTGTTCTCCCATTCCTTTATAATTGTACAAACGAAGTGCTCCTCTGGAAGGAACTACACGTCCGGCTCCCTTACCACCATTAGCTTGCCAAAAGACTTGTGCAAATGAACCTTCACCACCGTTATTGATATAGTCCGGATTATGCTGGTTTGTCTTTTTACAATCGCCATCATTAGCATAATAGTTCTTATAAGTTGTAGTCATATAGACATTTGCAGTACCATAGGCACTATTCTCCTCTTCTGTGTTAATGAAAGCCAGTAACACCTCCGTATTTCCATCAGCATACATAGGAGTATAAAATACGTCAATAAAAGGACATCCATCATTGGAAGCATTACTACCAAAGCGTTGATTTATAAGGGAATATTCTCCACTTTCCACTAATGGTTTCAGTACTGAAACTGCTTTTTCAGCATTACCTTCTGCCAAATAAAGTTCACCCAAATAGTGACGTGCCACAGCACCAGAGACTTTACTATTATTAGAAGTACGCAAAGGAAGGTTATCGACTGCAAACTGGAAATCTTCTGCCATCACTTCGCGAATACTACTCAAGGAAGCACGGTCCCAATCATCACGATAATTCAATCCTGTAATTTCTTGTGTTGAAAGGGGCACTGCACCAAATGAATAGGTAAGGTGACGGTAAGCCCAAGCACGGAAAAAGCGAGCTTCGGCCAACACCTCATTTTTACGATTTTCAGCATCAGCACCACTTCCCCAGTTAATGCCATCATTGTCAGCTCTTGAGATAACCATATTGGCAGTGTTGATGATACGATATCCCCACTGGAAAATATTATTCCAAATAGCAAGATCAGTGTAAGTTATCTCTTTGGGATTGTAGAGGAACTTCATTTCCGCATGACTATTATTGGCCCATGAATTATCTACCCCTCCACCCCAGGCAGAATGCAGACAGAGCGCAATACTTCCTCCCATTGCATCAGCACGGCGATACTCTGCACGCATAAGACCATAAAGAGGCGTTATCATCGATTTAAATCCATTGTAATCTACAAGTAAATTTTCAGGATAAAGTGCATCACGAGGATCTTCCTTAAGAAACTTATCCTCATTACAGCCGCCCATAGTGAGCAATAATACTGTAAACACTAAGACATTGAAATATGTTATTTTTTTCATATGTGCAATTTCATTTTAGCTTTTTATGATATATTACTCTCATCAAATATCTAACTTTAGTCCAAAAGTGAACGAACGTACTGGAGGAGCAGCCAATTGATCATTGAGAAATTCCGGATCCATACCTGTCCAGCCAGTTATTGTAGCCAAATTCTTAATGTTCATGTAAAGATTGAGCCGTTTGATGAAAGTACGACGCAACCATTGTTGTGGGAAATTATAACCCAATGTAACGTCGGAAATACGTAAGAAATCTGTCTTTTCATAGAAACTGGCTCCCTCTGGATTCACATCACTATTCAAACTATTTTTCGGATAGCTATTCGTAGGATTCTCTGGAGTCCAAAAATCCACCAAAAAGCGGTTCTGGCGATATGAATTATGGCTTGTATCATACAAGGCATTCAGATGGGTTTGTCCTAACTGAGCCGTTAAGAACACACTCAGAGTGAAGTTTTTGTACTCAAAAGTGTTCATCAAACTCATATTTACTTTAGGAATAGCCGACCCTATAATAGTCTTATCAGCCGTTGTAATATCGTTACCATCTACATCAAGGTATTTCACATATCCAGGATACGAATTACGATAGTTAGGATCTTGCTGCCCTGTCGGGTTAGACGGATCAGCAATCTGCCATACACCGATAATTTTATAATCATAGTTCACATTGATAGGTTCACCAATAAACCACTTGGAAGCCACATCATCAACCGGCTTTCCATTAGCATCATACAAACCAACATCTACAATCTCCGAACGATAGTGTGAGAGGTTGAAAGAGGTGCTCCAGCTAAAACTCTTATGTGTAATGTTATTAGAAGTTATCTGGAATTCAAAACCACGATTACGGGTCTGTCCACGATTCTCAGTAATAGAGCCAGTACCATTAATGGTAGGAATAGAACGGGAAAGCAGCAAATCTTTGGTTTTAGACCAATAAATATCAAATGAACTCTGAATACGTCCATTCCAAAGTGCAATATCAAAGCCAGTATTAATAGATGTAGTAGTTTCCCAACCTAAACCGGGCGAAGCTAACTTCGACGGATAGAAACCAAACTGTGCAGTATGATCATCATTCAGATAATTGTAAGTTGAAAGATTAGGTAGTGTACTATAAGCACTGATAGCCTCATTGCCATTTTTACCCCATGACAAGCGATATTTCAGATTGCTAATGGTTTCACTTATAGGCTTGTCTTTAAAAAAAGATTCATTGGAAATATTCCATCCAATAGCGGCTGAAGGAAAAACGCCGAATTTAGAACTTTCACCAAAAGCGGAGTAACCATCACGACGAGCAGTAAGAGTCAACAAGTAACGATCATCATAAGTATAATTCAAACGCCCCATTTGTGAAATATGATTTTCTTTATAATAATTGGAATTACCAGACATTGTGGCAGCTTTAGAAATCTGGTAATAATACATCACATCATTGGGAAAATTCTTACCTTCCATTGTATTCTGTTCATATTCCTTGCTTTGAGCAGAATATAATCCTGTGAAAAATATACGATGTTTACCAAATTCACGTTGATAAGAAATAATATTCTCCAAAATCCATTCTTCTGAATGCCAGTCATCAGTATTCAATACGCCATTAGCACTAGCTCCTTCGTAGGTATCCAAACCTTGATAATTCTTATAGGAGCTGTTTTGGTAAGTGAAGCCTGTATTCAATTTATAGCTCAGCCCTTTAATAAAGGGAAACTTTACCTCAAGCACATTATTAGTGATAACCTTTGCACGGATATCTTTTGTCTTATTATTAAGAGATCCCAACGGATTAATGCTGAAAGCTGAAGAGGAGTCCTCAGTAGCAGAAAGTGTAAGTGAACCATCCTCGTTATAAGCACGTCCCAACGGAACTTGTTTTATAGCCCGCCAAAAAGAAGCACTGCTACCACTACGATCGTAGCGACCTAACTGTGTAGTAGTAGAAAATTTCAACCAACTATTAAACTCCTGATCAAGATTGAAACGTACATTATAACGCTTGAACTCATTGCCTACCGCAGTTCCTTTCACATCCGTATAGTTCAATGAAATGAAATAGCTGGTTTTGTTAGCTCCACCACGGAAAGAAAGGTTATGCTGTTGTTTTATACCGGTCTGTGTTGCCAACTTCATCCAATCAGTACTCTGACCGGCAGCATACATAGCTAATTCAGTAGGAGTAAAGTTATCTAACCAAGGTTCAGGATTCTCTTCTGTAGGAGGAGTAGTATTGGTAGCCTTGAAAGCTTCAGATTTATACTTATAGAATTCTTTGCCATTCATCATACGAGGTAAATTGATAGGCTGGTCAATAGTAACATAAGTATCGTATGATACCGTCAATCTGTCTTTCTTACCGCGCTTAGAAGTAATAAGGATTACACCGTTAGAACCGCGAGCACCATAAATGGCTGCTGAAGAGGCATCCTTCAATACTTCTATACTCTCTACATCATTGGGATTGATTTCCGACCATGGACCATCAAAAGGTATTCCATCAAGAATAACAAGAGGTTTATTATCGGCCGTAATGGAGTTGTTACCACGAATACGTGTAGTAGTAGACGAACCTTCAGCATTACTACCCGTCACACTAATATTCAATCCTGGAACTGCTCCTTGCAAAGATTGAATCAAATTAGCTTGTGGGCGACTTTCAAGTACATCCGAGTTAACTGAAGCAACCGAACCTGTAAGATCACTTTTGCGCTGTACACCATAACCTACTACTACCACCTCATCCAGTGCCTGGTTATCTTCTTTCAGTACAATCTTTAACGATGATGCGTCTTTCGCCTGCAATGTCTTGGATATATACCCAATGAAACTTATCTCCATTACCGCCCCCTTAGTCACTGAAGCGAGTTTAAAGTTTCCTTCTACATCGGTAATGGTGCCCGTACCCGTACCTTGTATCACTACATTGGCACCGATTATCGGTTCTCCTTGTTCATCTGTCACATTTCCGTTAATATTCCATGTCTGTGCATGAAGTGAGCTTGAAAGTGACAGCATCCACATAAGACAGACAAGCAAAATACCACTTGCGTCTCTCGATTTTTGTCTGGTTTTCATAAATTACATTTTTAAGTTAATAGGAACTTGTGTGTAAAAAATCTCGAGAGCAAAATTAGACAATGTAACAACCGATTATATTCACAGGTAGAGGATTTGGTAAATTCACAAAGTTATATATTACTGATTATCTTTCAATTACAGACAGACTCAATAGATTTTCAGTAGTGATTTAAATTAAATCGGTAATCAAAAACATGTATATAGATAATTGCCATTCGATAGTATTAAGCTATTGAATGGCAATTATCTATATACATGTGGGTAAAAAATGAGAGAAACGCTCAGTCTTCAAATTACTTTTTACAAACCTCTTTCACAGCTCGAAGAAATTCCTCCTTACTGAGCGAAGATTTATTTAAAGTTATAGAACGATTATTATATACGGTTTGCAGTGAACAGTGCAAAAATTCTGCAATCTTCTCACTATCCGTTACCCCCATTCGTATCAAAGCATGAATACGAAGTTCTGTATTAAGCCGCCCAGACTTCACTTCAATATGTTCTTCGGGACGTAGCAAACTATTGAAGTGCTCTACAAAATCAGGGTATAAATGTAGAATAATGGAATCAAATTTCTCATAAAAATCCTTCATTTCATCGCTCATGGTAGAAGTAGAACTAATCATCTTCTTTAAATCTTCAAGTTGCCCAGCCTTTAATTTACGGTTTAACTTTTTACGATACTCCTCCATACGGCAAATATAGGATGAACAAAGTTTGAATACCTGACCAATATACTCCTCCTTAATATAATTTGTGTCACGTAGAACCAAATTGAGCTTTTGCAGTTCACTATTAAGACTCTTCAATCTACCATTGGCCACATGTAGCTCAACCAAAGCTTTCCTACGTCTTCTTGTTTGCCTTCTCAAAAAGAAAAGAGCTATCAGCAATACAATAGTGAGAAAACTAATAAATAAAAGGAATAGCTTTAGCTGCTTCTGTTGCATATGATCACGTTCAATGTAGCTTTGATGTATCCTTCTCTGCAACTTCTGCTGATGAAGCAGTCGTACACGGCTCTTAAAAGTTATACCGATATCAGAACAATAAGTACTATAACGATAGGCTCGGTCCAACTGACCTTGTTCATATAAATAGGAAGCCAATGCATACAACGAACCAATATCACGATTCACAGCATATACATCAGCAATACCTGAGAGAATCATATTTTCCAGCCACTTGGTATGGTTGTGTTCTTTTTCATAAAGTAGAGCCAAGTTATAAGCTAAAATAGAATAATTACGACTATTAGGTAGAAGACGTTGTTTTTCCTTTTCCAACTCATCCCTAATGGCAATACGTTGTGCACCGGGAACATCTTGATATTTCCACACACGGCTATAAAGGTAGCGTGGCTCGTCAGGAGTGGCCGTCTGCAATACTGAATCTGAATATAACGCATAAAGTTGACCATAATGCTCATGTAATGCATCATCACCTAATGAATAGAGTTGCAACCGCGAGCAGAGAGTACGCATCTGACCATAATAACGCGAACGTAAGTAGCGAGGCATACTGGAAGAACAGAGTGAATGCATTACTTCAGAGGCTTGACTAAGCAAGCCATTAGCCGTATAAACAAAACCAATACCTAATAAAGATTCAATCTCACGATTCTTATCATGATATTGTCGTGCTAAATCAAGGCTTTGTGTAGTATACTTCATAGCCGAATCTGCATCATACACGCGATATTCTTGATAAATAGCCTGATTAAGTTCATACTGTTTCTCAAATGCCTTAGATTGTCTTAGTGAATGCTTCAACGCCTCTATTCGCTCCTCTTTCTGCAAAATAAGTTTATCAGAATTATCTATCAGACTATCTAATTGAGTAAACAATGCCTCATTTGCCTTAGCAGCACTATCTGAGATATGCTGCTTGCATCCAGCACAAAAAAACAAATATAGTAAGAAGAATAGGTTTAAACAAAAATGGTTTTTCATATTTCTATACTCGTTGGTAGAATTCATTTATTTAATAAATGAATTAAAAAAGTTACATACATCTTTGATTTTTAATATCAAAGTTCTAATTACAATCAATTCTACACACAACTTGTATGCAATATTCGCAAGAATTCTCGACATCTGCAAACAATTAACTAGTAATTTGGCTGCTTAACATAGAAATAACCAAATACGAAACACAAAAGCATCCACTCTTCTATTATACTTATATTGTTACTCTTAAATGCTTAACATTAATGATTATTGGGAGAATAAGAGCAATCGCTCTTAGCACAATACCATTCTATTCCAAAACATTTGTAACATTTCTGTAACATGTATGACATTTCCCTGCAACACCAAACTCTTTCCTTTGCAGCCGGAAATAAAATACATGTCTATGGAAACAATTTATCTGGGTATCGTCATCTTTCTGTTCGTACTCGCGATTTTCGACCTCGTGGTAGGTGTCAGTAATGATGCGGTCAATTTTCTTCAGTCGGCTGTCGGAGCAAAGGCAGCATCTTTCAAAACCATACTGTTCATTGCAGGCATTGGCGTCTTCATCGGTGCGGCACTCAGCAATGGCATGATGGACATTGCACGACACGGCATCTATCAACCGGAGCACTTCTACTTTGCCGAAATCATGTGCATTCTGCTTGCCGTCATGTTGACGGACGTCGTGCTATTAGATGTCTTCAACACTATGGGAATGCCTACCTCCACCACTGTATCCATGGTGTTCGAACTGCTGGGAGGTACGTTCGCACTGGCGCTCATCAAGGTCTATAACAGCGATACATTGGGACTGGGCGACCTCATCAATACAGACAAGGCACTGTCTGTCATCATGGCCATTTTTGTATCCGTAGCCATTGCCTTCTTCTTCGGTATGCTGGTACAGTGGCTGGCACGTATCGTGTTCACCTTCAACTACAAGAAGAACATGAAATACAGCATCGCGCTGTTCGGTGGTATAGCTGCCACCAGCATCATCTACTTCATGCTGATAAAGGGGCTGAAAGACAGCTCATTCATGACCCCTGAAAACAAGCAATGGATACACGACAATACCGCATTGCTGATAACCGGTTTCTTTGTATTCTTCACCATACTGATGCAGATACTGCATTGGTGCAAGATAAATGTCTTCAAAGTAGTGGTTCTGATGGGTACTTTCGCCCTCGCTCTTGCCTTTGCCGGCAATGACTTGGTGAACTTTATCGGTGTCCCCCTCGCAGGATATTCCTCATTTATTGACTATACAGCCAATGGTACGGCCGCCGGCCCCGACGGATTCCTGATGTCCTCACTCCTCGGTGCAGCCAAAACCCCGTGGTATTTCCTTATCGGTGCAGGCGCCATTATGGTTTATGCACTCTGCACATCCAAGAAAGCCCACAACGTTATCAAGACTTCCGTGGACCTTGCCCGCCAGGATGACGGTGAAGAGAACTTCGGAAGTACCCCGATAGCCCGTACGCTGGTACGCTTCAGCATGACTCTGGCTAACGGAATATCCAAAACGATGCCTGAAAGCAGCAAGCGGTGGATGAACACACGCTTCCAGAAGGATGAAGCCATCATAGCCGACGGCGCCGCTTTTGACTTGGTTCGCGCCTCCGTCAATCTCGTATTGGCTGGTCTGCTCATCGCCTTGGGAACTTCCTTGAAACTTCCCCTTTCCACCACTTACGTCACCTTTATGGTAGCCATGGGTACATCGCTTGCCGACCGTGCCTGGGGACGTGATTCGGCGGTATTCCGCATTACGGGTGTGCTCAGCGTTATCGGCGGTTGGTTCATCACTGCCGGAGCAGCGTTCACCATCTGTTTCTTCGTAGCACTGATTATCCATTTCGGCGGTACGGTTGCCATCCTGGCACTGATTGGTCTGGCAGTCTTCATGCTGATTCGTAGCCAAGTGATGTACAAAAAGCGCAAGGAGAAAGAAAAAGGCAACGAGACCCTGAAACAGTTGATGAAGAGTACGGACAACAATGAAGTCATCGAATTGCTCCGCAAGCATACCCGTGAAGAACTGGTGAAGATTATGGAATTCACAGAAGAGAATTTTGAACGTACCGTCACTTCCTTCCTACACGAGAATCTACGCGGACTGCGTCGTGCCATGGGCTCAGTAAAATTCGAAAAACAACTCATCAAGCAGATGAAGCGTACCGGAACACTTGCCATGTGCCGTCTCGACAACAATACCGTACTGGAAAAAGGACTCTATTACTATCAAGGCAACGACTTTGCCAGCGAACTGGTGTACAGCGTAGGCCGTCTTTGCGAACCTTGCTTAGAGCACATAGACAATAACTTCAATCCGCTGGATGCCATTCAGAAAGGAGAATTTACAGACGTAGCCGAAGACATCTGCTATCTGTTACAAGTATGCCGCCACAAGCTGGAAACGAACAATTATGATGAACTGGAAACAGAGATTCGCAAAGCCAACGACCTCAACGGACAGTTGTCTCACCTGAAACGCGAAGAGCTGCAACGCATCCAAAGCCAGAGCGGCAGCATCAAAGTCAGCATGGTATACCTGACTATGATACAAGAAGCCCAGAACGTAGTGACCTACACCATCAACCTGATGAAAGTAAGCCGCAAGTTCCAAGTAGAAAAAGAAGAGTTATAAGTTATGAGTTATAACGCATGGTACATAACATGCAACTTATAACTCATAACTCCTTAAGCCCCATCTTCTCCGCCCGTTGCAACATAAATGCACGGGCGGCTTCGTATTCATTGGGAATGATGCCGTCCAAAATGGCATCCTTAATGGCACTCTTCAAGGCACCTACCTGCTGGCAAGGAGAAAGGCCGAAAGTCTTCATGATTTCTTCACCACTGACCGGAGGCTGGAAATTACGGATACGGTCGCGTTCCTCCAAATCCTTCAGCTTCTGGCGTACCAACTGAAAATTATTAAGGAAGCGTTTCTTACGCTCCATATTCTTGGAAGTAATGTCGGCTTCGCACAGTGTCATCAGGTCGTCTATATCATCACCTGCCTCAAACAAGAGACGACGCACTGCCGAGTCGGTCACTACATCATCCGCTATCACAATGGGACGCATGTGCAGGCTCACCATTTTCTGCACATATTTCATCTTCTCATTCATAGGGAGCTTCATCTTGCGGAAAATATCGGGTATCATCTTCTCGCCAATGAAATTATGGTTATGGAACGTCCAGCCCGCACGGGGTTCCCAACGCTTGGTGGCAGGCTTGGCTATATCATGCAGAAGAGCTGCCCAGCGTAGCCAAAGGTTGTCGGTCTTCTTGCTGATGTTGTCGAGTACTTCGAGCGTATGGTAGAAATTGTCCTTATGGGCGCGTCCATTGCGCGTCTCCACGCCTTGCAGCCTGACAAGTTCCGGGAATATCAGTTCCAGCAGACCACAGCGGTCCAGCTCAATGAATCCCTTAGACGGAATAGGTGACAAGATGATTTTGTTCAGTTCGTCTGCAATGCGTTCTTTGGAGATGATGGAGATGCGTTCGCGATTACGCTCCAGAGAATCGAATGTCTCATCGTCAATATAGAATCCCAGCTGGGTGGCAAAACGGACACAGCGCATCATGCGCAAAGGGTCATCACTGAAAGTTATATCAGGGTCGAGGGGAGTCCGGATGGTCTTTTCCTTCAAGTCTCCAATACCGCCAAAGGGGTCGACCAACTCGCCATAACGCACCCGGTTCAGGCAAACAGCCAGTGCATTGATGGTAAAATCACGGCGGTTCTGGTCATCCTCCAATGTACCGTCCTCTACAATAGGCTTGCGGGAATCGTGTGTATACGATTCTTTTCTTGCACCCACAAACTCAACTTCCGTACCATAGTACTTCAATTGTGCCGTACCGAAATTCTTGAAGACGGAAACATGCGCCCCACGCCCCAGACGCTTACCCAGCGCCTCGGCCATGGCAATGCCACTGCCTACCACCACCACATCAATATCCTTGGAAGGACGTTGCAGGAAAATATCACGTACATATCCACCGACTACGTAACATTCCAATCCCAATTCATCAGCCGTTTCGGATATCCGCTTGAATATATCATCACTAAAATATTGCTTCAGTTCTTCTGCCGTCAAATCTATCATAAATAATGCGCTAATGTAATGAATACGCAAATGTGTTAATGGTCTATTAGCACATTTGCACATTAAAATGCTGCAAAGATAAAGATATTATTTCTATTTTTGTGGACTCTAACTCCAAGAACAACAAATATGAAAAAAGTAATACTCCTTGCATGCCTATGCTGTACACTCTTCTCTTGCGAAGATGTGGAGAAGAAGGCCGGTGAAAAACTACAAGCTGCCCGCGAAGCGTTTGAACTCGGCAACTACAATGAAGCGAAGATTCTGATTGACAGCATCAAGATGCTCTATCCCAAAGCGTTTGAAACTCGCCGTGCAGGCATCGGCCTGATGCAGGAAGTGGAACTGAAAGAGCAGGAAAAGAGCCTGGTCTATCTGGACAGTATGCTTCAAGCCAAGCAAAAGGATTTCGATGCAATCAAAGGGAAATACACCTTTGAAAAAGATGCCGAATACCAGAATATCGGCAATTACCTTCATCCTTCCCAAGTGATAGAAAAAAATCTGCATCGCTCTTTCCTTCGCTTCCAGGTAGACGAAAACGGAGTCATGAGCATGACTTCCATTTATTGCGGAGCCCATAATATCCACCATGTGGCCGTCAAAGTCACTGCTCCCGACGGTAGTTTTGCCGAAACACCCGCCGCCAAAGACAGCTACGAAACCACTGACCTCGGTGAAAAGATTGAAAAGGCAGACTTCAAACTGGGAGAAGACGGAAACGTCATGGGGTTCCTTTATCTGAACAAGGACAAGAATATCAAAGTCAACTATCAAGGGGAACGCCCCTATTCCATCACCATGACTGCCGCCGACCGCCAGGCCCTTGCCAGCATCTACGAACTGGCACAACTGCTGTCATCCATGACGGAAATAAAGAAGAATATGGAAGAAGCCAATCTCAAAATCGAATTTGTAAAAAAGAAGATGGAAGAGAGAAAAGACAATGCACAAGAATAAAAAGAAGGAAACCGGATGATATATTCATTACTTAGTCATCCGGTTCCCTTTTTATTATCAGTAAAGCCTTACCAAACCAATTTGGGTAAATAACGGCTCAGACATGTACGCAAAGCAGACAGAGTGATGGGTTTTACCAACACTTCCGAGGCTCCGCACTCCAAGGCTTTTTCGCGGTCGGCAGTAAAGGCGTAAGCGGTCTGCATGATGATGGGAAGTTCTTTATCCTTCTTGCGAATAATCACCGTAGCATCCAGCCCGTTCATAATAGGCATTTTTATATCCATCAGAATAGCTTCCGCCTTGTCGCGATTCTCTTCGAACAAATTTACAATATCCTCACCATTCTTTGCCCATAGTATCTCGCATTTCTTGCCGATAATAGCCTTTATCAGTTTAAAGTTACTATCATCATCTTCCGCAACCAGAATAAGCGGACGGTAATCTCCTGACACTTTTTCTATTTCCATGACCTATGCGTTTTGTTTATATAGGGGCAAAGATATAAAAAATAATAGATTTGCACTATCTTTGCAGCTCATAAAAAAAATATATAATGATTTCTATAGACGGACTGGCCGTAGAATTCGGCGGAACTACTTTATTCAGTGACATATCTTTCGTTATCAACGAAAAAGACCGTATCGCCCTGATGGGTAAAAATGGAGCGGGGAAAAGTACATTGTTGAAAATCCTGGCAGGTGTAAGACAACCTACCCGTGGAAAAATCTCAGCCCCCAAAGACAGTGTCATAGCTTACCTTCCACAGCACCTTATGACGGAAGACGGACGTACCGTATTCCAGGAAGCGGCGCAAGCCTTTGCCCACCTGCATGAAATGGAAGCTGAAATAGAGCGCCTCAACAAGGAACTGGAAACGCGTACCGACTACGAAAGCGACAGCTACATGGAACTTATCGAGAATGTCTCCGCCTTAAGCGAAAAGTTCTATGCCATCGACTCCACCAATTACGAGGAGGATGTGGAAAAAGCACTGCTCGGACTGGGCTTTGTACGCGAAGACTTCAACCGCCAGACCAGTGACTTCAGCGGCGGATGGCGCATGCGCATCGAGCTTGCCAAGCTGTTGCTGCAAAAGCCTGACGTGCTGTTGCTAGACGAGCCTACCAACCATCTGGACATAGAATCCATACAATGGCTGGAAGATTTCCTTATCAGCAATGGAAAGGCTGTCATCGTCATCAGCCACGACCGTAAATTCGTAGACAACATCACCACCCGTACCATTGAAGTGACCATGGGACGGATATACGATTACAAAGTAAACTACTCCAAATACCTGGAACTCCGCAAGGAACGCCGCGAACAGCAACAGAAAGCCTACGACGACCAGCAGAAGTTCATTGCCGAAACCAAGGAATTCATCGAACGGTTCAAAGGCACCTACTCCAAAACCCTGCAAGTGCAAAGCCGCGTAAAAATGCTGGAGAAGCTGGAACTGCTGGAAGTGGATGAAGAAGACACTTCAGCGTTACGCCTCAAATTCCCTCCTTCTCCCCGCTCAGGCAATTATCCCGTCATCATGGAGGGAGTAGGGAAAAGTTACGGTGACCATGTGGTCTTCAAGAATGCCAACCTCACCATAGAACGGGGAGACAAGGTTGCTTTCGTTGGTAAGAACGGGGAAGGAAAGTCAACGTTAGTGAAGTGCATCATGAAGGAAATAGAACATGAAGGCACCCTCACGATAGGACACAACGTGCAGATTGGATATTTCGCACAAAACCAGGCCTCATTGTTGGATGAGAACCTGACCGTATTCCAGACCATCGACGATGTGGCAAAAGGGGAAATCCGCAACAAGATACGCGACCTGCTGGGTGCCTTCATGTTCGGTGGCCCCGAAGAGTCCATGAAGAAGGTCAAGGTGCTTTCCGGTGGAGAGCGCACACGCCTCGCCATGATAAAGCTTTTGCTCGAACCGGTGAATCTGCTGATACTGGACGAACCGACCAACCATCTGGACATGAAAACCAAAGATATCCTGAAGCAAGCGTTACTGGATTTTGACGGTACCCTTATCCTCGTCAGCCACGACCGTGACTTCCTGGACGGACTGGTAAGCAAGGTATATGAATTCGGCAACAAACAAGTGAAAGAGCACTTGAGCGGCATCTACGAATTCCTTGAAAAGAAGAAAATGGACTCCCTCCGCGAACTGGAACGATAAGCATCTGCTAAACCCGGCGTCCGAACAAATGGCCGATACATATTGTTTTCATTTTACTAAACACTTAACTAAGAGATATTAAAATGAAACAATATGATGCCATCATAATAGGATTCGGCAAGGGCGGCAAGTTATTGGCCGCCGAACTGGCCGAACGGAATTGGAAAGTAGCCATCGTGGAACGTTCCCCTCAGATGTACGGAGGAACATGTGTAAACGTAGGATGTATCCCTACCAAAACTCTGATTCACGAATCGGAATATGCGGAAAAAAGATACTATGACGATTATAAGAACCAGTCCAAACTGTATGCACTTGCCGTGGCGCGGAAAGACAAGCTTGTATCCTTCCTGCGTGAGAAAAATTATGAAAATGTAAAAAACAAGCCTAATATAACCCTCTATGACGGAACTGCTTCTTTCTTGTCCGAAAATACAATCCGTATAGTCTCCGGCAAGGACGAAACGATTCTTGAGGGAAAAGAGATATTCATCAACACCGGGTCCACCCCTATCCTGCCTGCCATCGACGGACTCAAGGAGAGCAAGTACGTATATACCAGTGAGACCTTGCTGCAATCGAACAAACTGCCCGCACACCTGCTCGTCATCGGCGGCGGTGCTGTCGGATTGGAGTTTGCCACTATGTATGCAGGCTTTGGAAGCCATGTCACACTGCTGGAAGCGGGAAACCGCTTTCTGCCTAAAGTGGACCGCGACATTGCCGCCTCCATGCTGGAAGCATTGAACCGAAAGCGTATCAATGTCCGGTTGAACGCCCGTGTCCAATCCGTGTACGACACAGCCGAAGGAATAACTCTGACCTATACGGACAGTGCAAACGGCACTCCCTACTACCTGAAAGGAGATGCCTTGCTGGTAGCCATCGGCCGCAAGCCTATGACTGCAGAGCTGAATCTGGAAAAAGCGGGTATACAAACAGACAAGCGGGGAGCCATCGTTGTCGACAACCAATTACGGACTACAGCCCCACACGTATGGGCCCTGGGGGACGTAAAAGGAGACGAACAGTTCGACTACTTGTCCATCGATGATTTCCGTATCATCCGTAATCAACTCTTTGAAAACAAAAAAAGGAGTACAAAAGACCGGTATCCAATCCCCTTTGCCATTTTCACCGACCCACCGCTGGCACATATAGGACTGACGGAAGAGGAAGCGATGAAGAACGGTTATTCCATACATGTGGCACGTATCCCTGCTGCCATGATTCCACGTGCCCGTACGCTACACAGCATAGACGGTATGCTCAAAGCTATTGTAGACATCCATACCGGACGGATTCTGGGTTGTACCCTACTTTGTGCCGATGCACCAGAAGTAATCAATACCGTAGCATCAATCATGAAAACGGGACAGCGTTACCATTTCCTGCGGGACTTCATTTTCACCCACCCCAGCATGAATGAGGGATTGAATATGTTATTCAAACCTTTTTAGCATTTTCTATTTGGTAATTAAGTCCTTAACCTCTATCTTTGCATCCGTCCAAAGATAGAGGAATGAAAAAGAAACAGTACATAACCTATATTCTTTTTTTCATCAGCTTGATAATGCTGGTGATACCCGTCATTCCCCACCATCATCATGCCGACGGAATGATATGCATGAAGAATGATATCACCGCCGATTGCTGCGGACACCGTCATAGCCCGGGCAACGAGCACTGCTGTTGCGACACGGGATGCATGACAACCCACTTTGTACAACAGACGCCCAGCTCTTCCAATGATGTGTGTTCACATCCGGATGCCTTGTGGGCAGTTACCCTACTCATTGAACCTTTTTCCAAGTTACTCATCCTACCCGAGTTTGACATAAGCAGGCAGGAGTGTATCTATCTGGAATCTCTTCATAGCACATTTATCATATGTGCTACGGGACTTCGTGCCCCTCCGTCTCTTCTTGCTTAACTGTTACCGGAACATCACCGGGACAGATTTCTATCCGGCATAAGGAACAATGCAATTTGGTTGCACGCCCTATGCCCTAACTTTGTATTCAAAATCAAAAAGTAAGAACAAATATCATCATGAAAAAAGTTATTTTCATGGGAGTCTTGGGATTATTCCTTTTAGGCTCCTGTAACAGCAAGTCCGGAGACAGCCACGAAGGACATAATCACGAAACAGAAGAGCACAATCATGACGGACATGACCACGAGGGACATGACCACGAACATGAGGAACACAACCATGAGCACGAAGAGCAGGAAAACCATGCCGGAGGAAGCGATGAAATCATCCTGCCACCAGCAAAGGCGCAAGCTGCCGGCGTAGCAGTCAGCACTGTTGAACCGGGTAGTTTCCATCAAGTCATCAAGACCAGCGGCCAGGTGATGGCAGCCCAGGGAGACGAGAGCGTAGCCGTAGCTACAGTAGCAGGCGTGGTTTCCTTCAAGGGAAAAGTTATCGAAGGAATGAGTGTCAGCAAAGGTACTCCTTTGGTGGTATTGTCATCCAAAAACATGGCCGACGGAGACCCGGTGCAGAAAGCCCGGATAGCCTACGAGGTTTCCAAAAAAGAATACGAGCGTATGAAAGCGCTTGTAGGCAACAAAATCGTATCTGAAAAGGAATTCGCGCAAGCCGAACAGATTTACGAAAATGCCCGTATCAGTTACGAGGCAGTCGCAAAGAACCATTCGGCAAGCGGCCAGGCTGTTGTTTCTCCCATCAGCGGTTATGTGAAGAATCTGTTGGTGAAAGAAGGGGACTACGTCAGCGTCGGCCAGCCGTTGGTAAGCGTCACCCAGAACCGCAAGCTTTTCCTGCGTGCGGATGTATCCGAAAAGTACTATCCTTACCTAAACAGCATCGGTTCTGCCAACTTCTGTACTCCTTATAATAATAAGGTATATACATTGAAAGAACTGGGCGGGCGCATGCTTTCTTATGGAAAGGCTTCGGGTGAGAACGGATATTATGTACCCGTAACTTTTGAATTCGACAATAAGGGAGACGTTATCCCCGGCTCGTTTGTAGAAGTATTCCTATTATCCTCACCAATGGAGAACGTGTTGTCTCTTCCTCACAGTGCGCTGACCGAGGAACAAGGCAGCTTCTTTGTCTACCTGCAACTGGATGAAGAGGGCTACAAAAAACAGCTTGTCACCCTGGGTGCCGACAATGGCGAAAGTGTACAAATCCTTTCCGGCATAAAAGCAGGCGATCGCGTCGTAACCCAAGGAGCCTATCAAGTGAAGCTGGCATCGGCAACGAATGCTATTCCGGCACATAGCCATGAACACTAATCTCATGTACAATTTGACAATTTACAAAGTACCATTTCGCTATGCAGTATAAGGGTTACGTGACGAATGGGGAGTGTAAAGTCAGATAAACAAGAAATATTAGATAAAACAGCAAGTGCGGCTGACATTGCGCAGCCCAATTGTACATTGTAAATAGTAAATAAAAAGATGTTAAACAAAATAATTGGTTTTTCTCTTCAGAACCGCATCCTGGTGCTGGTAGCATCGGTGCTGTTGCTGATTGGCGGTACTTATACCGCCATGCATACGGAAGTGGATGTGTTCCCTGACCTCAATGCGCCGACCGTGGTCATCATGACCGAAGCAAATGGTATGGCAGCAGAGGAAGTGGAACAGCTGGTCACTTTTCCCGTAGAAACGGCTGTAAACGGTGCAACGGGTGTGCGCCGTGTACGCTCTTCCTCAACGAACGGTTTTTCTGTAGTCTGGGTAGAATTCGACTGGGATACAGATATCTATCTTGCCCGGCAGATTGTCAGTGAGAAGCTGGCAGTCGTCAGCGAATCCTTACCGGCCAACGTAGGCAAGCCGACACTAGGCCCACAATCGTCCATTTTGGGCGAGATGTTGATTGTAGGTCTGACAGCAGATTCGACCTCTATGCTGGATTTGCGTACCATTGCCGACTGGACCATACGTCCCCGCCTGCTCTCTACGGGCGGTGTGGCACAAGTTGCCGTACTGGGTGGCGACATCAAGGAATATCAAGTGCAGCTGGACCCGGAACGGATGCGCCATTACGGCGTAACATTGAGCGAAGTGATGAACATCACCCGCGAAATGAACCTGAATGCCAATGGTGGAGTGCTCTATGAATATGGCAATGAATATATCGTACGCGGCGTACTTTCTACCGACAAGGTAGACCAGATAGCCAAGGCCGTGGTGCGGAGCAACGGAGTCTCCGGCGCCCCTATCCTGCTGGAAGATATTGCCGACGTTCAAGTCGGAGTCAAACTTCCTAAACTGGGTACCGCCTCGGAACGCGGTAAGCATGCCGTACTGCTGACAGTCACCAAGCAACCCGCCACAAGCACGCTGGAGCTTACAGACAAACTGGAAGCTTCCCTGCAAGACCTGCAGAAGAATCTACCGGCGGACGTAAAGGTTTCCACAGACATCTTCCGTCAAAGCCGTTTCATCGAAAGTTCCATCGGAAACGTTCAGAAGTCGTTGTTGGAGGGAGGTATTTTCGTTGTCATCGTGCTTTTCCTGTTCCTTGCCAACATACGTACCACAGTCATCTCGCTGGTGACACTGCCGTTGTCACTGATTGCCTCCATCCTTGCCCTGCACTATATGGGCTTTACGATAAATACCATGAGCCTGGGAGGTATGGCTATCGCCATCGGTTCGCTGGTGGATGATGCCATCGTGGACGTGGAGAATGTCTACAAGCGTTTGCACGAAAACCGACTGAAACCTGCCGGCGAGCAACTTCCTATTCTGGAAGTGGTGTTCAATGCTTCGAAAGAAGTGCGTATGCCTATCCTCAATTCAACGCTGATTATCATTGTCAGCTTCGTACCACTGTTCTTCCTTAGTGGTATGGAAGGTAGGATGTTGGTACCACTGGGTATTGCGTTCATTGTGGCATTGGCGGCTTCAACTGTTGTGGCACTGACCGTAACGCCGGTACTTTGCTCCTATCTATTGGGAAAAGAGAAAACGAAAAAACAAAACAACGAAAACAGCGATTCTGCCGTAGCACGCAAGATGAAGCAATGGTATGGTTCTGCACTGACTTTCGTATTGGGGCATAAGAAAGGGGTACTGGGAGGTACTATCGGACTATTTGTAGTAGCGCTCGGCTGTTTCTTCACCCTGGGCCGCTCGTTCCTGCCGCCTTTCAATGAAGGTTCGTTCACCATCAATATCTCCTCGCTTCCAGGCATTTCCCTGGAAGAAAGCGACAAGATGGGGCACCGTGCCGAGGAGCTGCTGCTTTCCATCCCCGAAATACAGACCGTGGCCCGTAAAACGGGACGTGCAGAGCTGGACGAACACGCTCTGGGAGTAAACGTCTCTGAGATCGAGGCACCGTTTGAGTTGAAAGACCGCTCGCGCAGCGAGCTCGTGGCAGAAGTCCGCGAAAAACTGGGTACCATTGTAGGGGCAAACGTGGAAATAGGCCAGCCTATCAGCCACCGTATAGACGCCATGCTATCCGGTACAAAGGCGAACATCGCCATCAAACTGTTCGGCGACGACCTGAACCGCATGTTCACTCTGGGCAATGAAATCAAGAGTGCCATCCAGGGGATTCCCGGTATTGCCGACCTGAACGTGGAACAGCAGATTGAGCGTCCGCAACTTGTCATTTCACCCAAACGGGAAATGCTTGCCAAATACGGCATTTCACTGCCCGAATTTTCGGAGTTTGTCAATGTCTGCCTGGCCGGTGAAGCCGTTTCCCAAGTTTACGAAAAGGGAAAGAGCTTCGACCTGACCG